>Ga0326512_10000676_pt1 | contig 28992 bp, 51 predicted proteins | sample 1_2617_0518_D_FD_203652 | JGI IMG/M metagenome (GOLD analysis project Ga0326512, IMG submission 203652) | Bovine rumen microbial communities from UC Davis, California, United States - 1_2617_0518 | ecosystem: Host-associated > Mammals > Digestive system > Stomach > Rumen | place: USA...
TGTTGTCGATATTATAGAGAGTCGACACTTCCTCTATCGTTACTTGTTGTTGATTCATTTGTACCTCCTTGTAATATTTTATTTAGTTCATCATATAGTTCTCCAGAGAATATCTCGTCCATTCTCCTTTGAAGAATACGATCAGTGTCCTTTTCCCCCTGCTTCTTCATGGCTTCTTTCCATGCCTTCTCATCTTCGTATGGTGTAGGGTAATGGTTTCTCCCGATAATGAGTTCCCAATCCTTCCAATCGGCAATCTTCTCTGGGTCGGCTGCGTAGAACTTCATGTCGTATTTTTCTATCAGCTTCTCCATATCCTCTCTCAGGTCGTCAGACTTGAGATAATCCAGGTAAGTCCTATAGGCCCTAATGGGAGCGTCGGGGTGGTCCTTGTTATATTCTGTTATGATTTGGAAGGCATGCTCTGCCCCCTCTAGCAGGAACTCTTTCGGGTAGAGTGGGTTCCCTTGCTTAAAGAGAGTGATAGCCCGGCCCGTGTGTATCCCACCCAAGTGGCATAGGCTACAAATACAGAAGACACGCACGAACTTTACCGTGCCCTTCTCGTAGTCTATCTCGTACACCTCATGCCCGTGCCTGCGTCTCAAGTTCTCTGGTTTCTCCCCACATATCTCGCAAGTATCGTTGGCCATAGCATACGCTCTTCTCCTCATATGGTTCCAGGTCTGAGCCCCGAGCAGTGTACGAGGAGCCAACCCGTGACAAGGCTTGGGGATATTCGGCATAGCAATGAGTGCCCTCAAATCCCCATCCTCGGGTGGGCTCCACTTGGTCACGAACTCTACGTCGTACTTATCTATTGCCTCTTTAGTCAGACTCACTCTATAGCTCCTTATTCTCGTGGATGTTGCCTACAATCTCACAGGTCCAGTTTGGCTCGACTAAATCTAATAAGCTAGAATGAGCTGTGCCATCATCGGCATAAGTTGTCCTCCATGCCAGAAACTCTTGATGAAAGTATCCTTCTCCATCCTGTATTGGACCGAACGAAACTGGCTCTGTATATGTCCGATTAGGGTTGATAAAAGAATATCTTACTATATCCCCCTCATAAATCTCTTTTCCATTCTTATCTTTAAGACCAGTGTATTGCTCGATTTCTACCTCTCTATTTGCATTCGTTCCTTCTACTGTATACATCCAGTCTCCAAACTCACGATGATTATGGTGTTTTACTATTGCTCCAGTTTTAGGGGCTAGGTAATAATTGTCATATTCTAGTGGGCCATATCCATCACCAGCATCGTTATCTTCTACGAAATTTGGTATATATTTTTTCTCGTCTTTGATCCAAGTACGAAACTTAATTTCTCTACTCATTCTTCCTCCATTTGATTTAATTCTAAAAACTCGTCTCGACAATCAGCCCCATCTAATCTCTCCACTTTTAGTGATATAGACTTTCAACGGCTTGATAATTATCTTGACATTGTCATAGCTATACCCACTGGCTCCTACTGCCTGCCAGTTAAAATCCTCGTCATCTTCTAACGGCTCAATATGTTCAGTAGCTTTTAGATTATCTGGGTCATAGTAGTAATTAGCGTTATAGCAATCCACTACTGCTCGCTCAGAGGGTTTGGTGTCATCTTCAATAAAGAAATGGTGATGGTGAATGTCATCTTCCCAACCACTGTAATTTATTTCACAACTCCAAATCATCTTCATCATCCTCCTCCTGTATTTTTTTCCATTCTTTTCTCGATTGTTTTTGTCTTTCTCGTATTTTCCTTCTAGTCATTAACCCGTCGACTTCTTTTATGCAGTCTTTAATGGCTGTGATTTTTGCATTGCACCTGTTCAGAAGACGCTCCAACCCAGTATCATCCAAATTATAGATACTCACTTCGCCAAAGATTTTTTGTCGCACATCTTCAGCTTCTTCGTATGCTTCAAGACAACCCCAACATAAATATTTACAACTTGGGTGAGCTTTTTTGTAAGCTCTCATTCGCTCGGCGCCTTTTGGGTCACCGTTATCTTCGAGCCATTTGTAATCCTCTTCGCTGTCCAAATTAGTATAGCCACCGTCCAATAGTTGTCTGCACTTGCTACAGTACCCCCACCCCATTGTATTCTCGAGAAAACTGTCTGCATCTATAGGCTCGCCTTCATACTCTGACCCCTCTATATATGCTCTTAATTGGTCTATCGTATAGATGCCTCCACGCTCTTCGCAAGACCACGGGAGTAATTCTTCCAGCTCATTTAGAACTTCTTCTCTTGTCTCCATATTTATCTCCTTTGTCAAATAGGCCGTAGCATTTTGTCACGGCCTATCCCTGTTAAAGTTGTTATTTTGTTATTATCTATCACATTAAAATGGCAAGTCGCCTAAGTCGATTTCTTCTGCGCCCTCTAACGGACTCTCCTCTGCTAGGGCTTTGTCTTCTTTCTTGTTGCCGTTATTCATGTTGACACTGCGGTCAGTAAATTCAGCACGAGCATAGTCTTTACCGTTGCTCTGATTGCGTTCAGTATAGACCTCAATCTCCACCTCTGGTTTCTTAGATACGAGTTTACCAAAGGTTTGCTCATAGGCTTTGACGATTGCGTCCTTGCCGGACTTACCTTCGCACATATCGACTGCCTTCTGTGCTGCGTCCTTAGTTGCACCAAGCACCATCATAAGGTTTCGGCTATGATATTTACGCCAGTTATCTTTACCTTCCTTGAAAGTTAGCCAGTGGTCAGCAGTCGGGTACTGGACATTGTCAGTTTCCTCAAACCCGAATTTCATAACTACGGCACCGTTGGTCCCCACTTCTTTAATCTCGACGCCATTACATTTTACTTTATGTACTCCATCATTTGCAAAGTCTTTGAAGTTTCCACCCATTTCTTTATCTAAATCTTCCCAGTTAGTCATTGTTATTTATCTCCTTTCGTTAATTTTAATAGTTCACAAATATCATGCTCGGCTAAGTTATACTCACCCGACAAGCCTAGTCGGTTCTTAGCTTTTGCATAACTATCTGCTTCCACTTGAAGAATGCGGTCACTACCGACCTTCTTTAAGAAGAATAGGTTGTCTACCCATTCCACGAATGCTGGCTCCGCTATCGGCTTCTTGCCAATCGTTGGTGGGTCAATCTTCGGTAAGACCTTCTCCATCCCAGTCCCATCGTCATCTAGGATGGTAGTAGTGTAGGCGTGTGCGATGAGCACAATACCATACCCTAATTGGTTTAGCTTGGCCAACAACGGGATAAGCTTCGAACGGATGTGGTTCTCGAGGACCTCCTTAGCCTTGCCATACCCACCATTGGCATCCATCAAGTTATTGTTGAGGGTTTTCTCCAGCTCTTGTAGAGAGGCCGTTTTGTTCCCCTCTTTATCGTAGCCAACGCCGGCGATCTTCTCTGAGATTTTTCTAACCATCCAGTCGAGGGAGTCAATAACTATCGTCTTGTATTCCTTTGGCTGTTCTTTTAGTAGTGACAACACGGCCGCATAAAATTTGTCGGCACTATCAAGTAATGGGGTCCTAGCGACATCCATATAGTTCAGCCCTCCCTCTAGGTCTAAGAATAGAGGAGAAGGGAACTGGCTCGCTAGTGTACTTTTCCCAACTCCGCTAGTACCGTATATCATCACCTTAGGTGATGACGGTGTAGCTTTAGTAATCACTTGCATAAGCGTTACTTCCTTTCTTTAGTTTGTAAATTTGTTATGGTTGAGGCAGGATGCGGTGGGACATTCGCCTCATAGTTATTGTATCAAAGAATATGCACTTTGTCAATCCTCGTCATCAAAGTACATATCTCGCCACTCTGCTTCCCCCATCTCGAATAGAGCATCAGCTATCTCCTGTTCGGCCATTGCGTCATCTTGCCAACTCATTCTTCACCTCCGAACAATAGTGTCAAATCTTCAAAGATTCGCAATACTTTTTGGACTGGCCCTTTCTCTTCTTTGCTGTGAATTATGATGTATGGCGTCCCGTCACCTTCGTCTAGGCTATAAGTAATTCCATCATCTTTCAGCCGTTTCCAAGCCTTGAGCTTTTCCACTGCTTTCTCGGCTTCTTCTTGGGTTTCAAAGTAGTTGCCGAATAATTTTCGTGCCATCCAATTATTCGGGTGTTCTCCGACCTCATCTAGTATCTCACTTGAAAATTGTATTCGACCGAAATCATCTATGTACCAGTAGTTATTATCTTTCGACTCTTCGTAGTCTTTCCACTCCTCGTTGAGCTCGGCGAGAGAAGTGTATGTACCGAGACTTTTATAACCAGTTTCTTCGTTGGTGTCCACTTCTGAACACTCCCACATTTTAGTCTTGCCTGATACTGGATAGCCACCAACTATTACTTCTTTTACCTCGCCAGTCCGTCTATTTTTGAGCCTCATTTCACCTCCTCTCAGAATCCTTTATAATTCTTTATTTCTTCAGGGCTCATGTGCATCAGTGTCTTTATCCCAGCGTTGCATTGTGCTGTGTTGTAAGTCCTATCACATGACACCTCTACTATCGCTTTATATCTCTGAATGTCCTCTTCCTTGACTATTATCGTGCCGATTAGTGCTATCACTCCAGCAATCGCTATTACTAGAAACGCTATTAAGGTTTTCTCCTTATCACTCATTTGAATCTCCTTTATTTAATAAGTTTAACTCTTTCTTGGCTTTTTGTCTCGCTCTCCATTCTCTATGGTAAGCGTTGTATTTCTCCCTATTTCTCTCTCTCCATTTAGAGATGTATTCTTTTTGGTATTCCCTCCTTTCTTTTGTTAGCCTCTTCTTGTTCTTTTGGTACCACTCCTTGTAGTACGCCTTTCTCTTTTCGGATGTTGTGCTCATACCTCCTCCGTTATATTATTTTCTATGCACCAGGACGATTCTGCGAAGTCCTGATGCCACTTGTCGATATTGTCTAGGTAATACTGATGCGCTTTTTCTTTGTTCCACTTTCTTCTACACGCATCCGAGCAAAACTTTTGGGCTCTGTGAGTAAAAGTAAAACTCTTTCCACACATGGCGCATTGTTTAGTATTATTCGCTCGAATTGGGCTATTTTTAGAATGCCATTCCATATGGTGTGCTCTGCATAGCCATCTAATATCAAGGGGCTTATTGTAATCATCGTGGTGAGCATCGACGTTCGTTTCACCACAGATTTCGCATGGTTGTTTAGTGATCGATCCCTCTCTCAGACATTTACTGACTATGCTGTGGCACTTTGCCTCATCATGGCATTTGCTTCGTGATTTTTTTGCCCTATCGAAGAACTCCTGCTTGTGCCCTTCGTAGTATTTTCGTATATTCTCTTTGCCTTTCTCTGAAGTTGCGTATTTCTTTTGGTATTCAGACACTTTGCTCTTGTTGTTCTGTCTCCACTTCCTCGCCGTTTCTCTATAATTTTCTATCTTTTTCAGCCTCCTTTCTCTTGCCTTTTTATTTAGCTCATCTCTGTGTAAGCGGCTATACTCGTCCCATTTATATTTATTCTCTTTGTAGTAGGCTCTTCTCTTAGCCAAATATTCTTCTCTTGTCATAGACATAGTATACCAAATCTACTCCGTAAATACAATTCTTTGTGAAACACACCAGTTCTCGGACGAAAAGTCTGACTTCATTTTCAGACATTCATAGATGTCGTCTTCAATGGTCTTGGTGGTCTTTAGATAGTAGTAAAATTGTGGCATCTTCTGCCCGATTCTTCGTATCCTGCCTCGTGCTTGTATGCTTGTGCTATACGAATAGCACGCCTCAACGCTGCACCAGTAGTGTATCATCTGTAGATTCAACGCTTCGCTGCCTGATTGCCACTGGCATAGTGCCATGTCTCTCGGACCCATAGTCTCTGCCGTGGGAATGTCGTGATGTTTTCCATCAATTCTCCATACCTTTGCCCCCTTAGGCAATGCCTTCTGTATAATTTCTTCTAGCATATCTCCAGTCTTGATAAAGTTATAGAAGAATACACAGCCCGACTCCAAGCCGTCCACGAAGTCCTTTACCCACTCTTGTTTGTCTTTGGTAAAGCACTGTCGGCGCAATTCTGCACACATAGCCCCAGCCGTGTCGAGGAACTCGCCCTTCTCGTTCATACGGGTCTTGAGGACGTTGTTGTATGCCGTAGTCTTCTTGAACTCCACCACCTCGTGGGTTTGTTCTGGTAACTCTGCCATCACCTTGCTAGTGTCTGGGGCGTAACTGATCGCCGCCCACATATCTCGTAACCTCTCTTCGTTTCTCCAACCGACTATCTCTGGGTAACCTTTGTAGGTCTGGACGTTGGCATACTCATTTAGAAAGCTTGTCTTGTTTTTAACTAGCCCGCACGCTTGGAAGTACGGGTAGAAGGTCAGCCATGTGTCGCCAGGCGTGCCAGTGAAGCCAGCCCAGTCCGAGGTCTTGTTTGTGATTTTGAGGAATGCTTTGCCCATTCCCGAACTTACGCCAGCCTTAGCCTTTTGTAACTCGTCGAATACAAACACATATTCTTCCAAACTGCCCCAGTTTGCCTGCACCCACGCTCGGAGCTTGTGCCAGGAGAGGAGAGAAAAAGATGATAGTGATTTAGAGAAAGAGGGGCAGAAGTCACAGAGGTCGTCCCAGTGGTCAGTCAACTTCGCCTTCGACGCCGTCGTCACCACTACAATTTTATCCTTGCCAGTCTCCTCGCATTTTTTCGCAGCCCACACCATGCTCATTGGGTTCTTCCCCGACCCACACCCAGCAACTAGGATATGTTTGCCTGACAATAACTGTGCTACCGACTTACGCTGGAAATCATACAGCTCTTTCATTCTTCAGTTCCTCTAAGTATTCACCGATTAGTCCACCCACGTCTCGCCTTGGATACCACTCATGTGGCTCGGGTGTAGTGTACCCGTTCTCGTCTGCCACTCCGTGCCAGTCACAATAAGACCCACAGAGTAAACACTCGCCTTGTTCTTCTCGATCGTCGCCGAACTCGATAAACCCATAGGGGTGGTTGCATTCCCAGTCCACATCATCCGGGGTTGCTCCCCACACCCACGCTATGTTATCGTCTTCATCTGCGATAGAGAAGTCGATTGGTTGTCTGTCTTTTGCCTCGCTCCACACTACAAAAAGACCTAAATCCTTGAACTTCTGTTCCATCATAAGCTCCTTATTAAGGCGATAGCCTCCTTAGTTAAAAATGTATTCCCAAACCTCTCTAGGGTTTGTTTACTCTTGGTGTATTTAATTTTAATCTTCATATTCCTCCTTCTTATTTCCCCATTAGTATTGCCATGATTATCGTGCCTACTAGGATACTAAGCGTAACGCCTGCCATTATAGCCGCCACGGTCGCCACTCCCATAGTCACCTTATCATCGGTGTGACTTGCTACATATATCCCACGCCACAATGCTAGTGGCTCAAGGATTATACCTACCCAGAACCACCCTAGTATAACCGTCACGATACAAGCGACCGCTTCTCTCTTATACTTGTATTCCATCGTCGTCTTGCTCCATAGTTAGTTTTGCTAGTTCGTAAAAGTCCCAGTTCTTCAGTGCTTTATCTAGTTTGTCTTGCTTACTCATGGCACTGCTCCTTGATAAACTTATATGCCCTCTCTATAATGTCGTGGTCATAGACTTGGTGTACCAATAAGTTCATAAGGTCTCCCAACACGATATTCTTTTCTTTCTCCCATGCTTCGTGTGCCTCACGATATGCTTGGTTGGTTAGGTCTTCCACTCTCTCCAACTTGAATGTGTTGTTCACTAGGTCTTGCACCTCGTGATAGCCTGCGTCTAAGGCTTGCTGTATCGTACCAAACCCTAGCTCTTCGGCGCTTTCTTGTAATTGTATGATTCTATCTCTCATAGTATCTCCTTTGTTATAGTTGTTATGTCTTTAGTCTATCACACTTGTCATAATAAGTCAAGGTTTCTACGCCACTCTCTTTCCAATTAGATAATCAAACTCCTCTGTCTTTATCTTACCGTCCACAGGCTTGAACTCGTCCTCGGTAAAGTAGTAGTGTATGTCCTCGTCGGTAAAGCCTTTCTCATTTAATAGTTTTTCGGCTCTGCTCGTTGGCTCGCACACTGCTACATAACTTTCATAGCTTGCTGGCTCTTCCCCACTAGGGCTAGCGCACTTGTCTGTTATGGTTGCTCTATATACTTTCATAATTCCTCTCCCTCTATTAGTTTGATTATAGTTGCCACGTCGTCGTGGTAGTTGTCGTCCTCTAGTACGATTAGAAGATCCGCCACCCTCAAGTCCTTATACTTTCGGTCGTATAGTGGCTCACCTGTCATGGTTTTGCGTATGGCGTTTGCTCTGCGTTTTATCTCTCTTGGATTCATGACTACCCCTAACTCTTAATAACCACATCTAGCCCTAATTGTGCTAGCTTATAAGTGTTTAGCTCAAACTCGTTGCCGTCCGTCCTTAATACCGCCGTCTTCATATCGCCCTCGTCGCTCCCGTCAATATGCTCGGTACAATAATACTCTGCGCCCCCGTCTGTTTTGTGATAGTATAATTTCATTTTTTATTCTCCTTTCTCATATTCTTTTATTGTATAGCCCATGCCGTTGTTGTCTGATAGCACAAGCAAGCTCTCATTGTCTGCCCATGCGTTAAAGTCTAGCAATAAGTCCGCCATATCTTTCACCTGTTCCCAGTCCTCTTGCTTTTTGTAGTCGTCAAGACAAGTCTTTAGATACGCCACTAGGTCTTTTTGATAGCCTATATGCGTGTTGCTATAACTGTTATAGATTATATTATCACTCATTTTATTCTCCTTTCTTAGTTGGTATTATGTCTGTAATGTCCGTGCGTGGGTAATACCTCACGCTCCCGTCAAAAGATGTCAAAATATAACTTGGTGCGCCTTGCGTGCCGTTTATGTTCTTAAAATGCCCCAGTTTCACACTCTTCACCGCCCATCTCATGCCGTTCTTGTGGCGCACTCTGATGATGTAGTCGTCCTTAGTTGTCATGCTACCCCCCATGTCAATACAATTTTAGTGTTCTTTATGGTGTCGGTGTCATAGCCACCACCCGCCACAAGTCTCAAATCGTGCTTAATATAGCTTTCGATATGGTCGCGCCCCCAGAATTGGTCGGTGTCGATATTATACACGTCGCAAAACTCGTGTGTTTTGTCTCTCTCATCCTCTGGTATATACTTTAAGTCGGGGTGGTTCTTCTTTACCTTGTAATAGATCACCCCTTTAATTTTTACGTGTGCCATTTTTTAATCTCCTTTAGTTTAGTTGTCATTATCTTGCGAAGAAAAACACCCCGCCTATTATTAGCCCAAACAATACCGCCCCCAGTATGTCGAGCGCCTGCGTCTTGCGTTGGTTGTTCAAGCGTTCTCTCCGTCTGTGGTTGTAATATCTTTTAATGTATTGCTTGCGTGTCATAGTTTCTCCTCTCTAATATCTTACCCACTCTATCTCTTGCTTGAATGGTGTCAAGCCTAGCTCCTTGTCTTCCGCTAGCTCTTGCGCCGTCTTATCTCTGAACAGTACCTCGACGCTTGCCCCGCTCGTGGCGTTGCCCTTGTCTATACAATAGAGGTGCCACGGTGCCTGCTCGTTGTCTGCATAGTCTTCGTCTTCCCACACTTGCCACCCCTCATTTCTTAGCTTTTGCCATAGCGTGTTTAGGTCATGCGTTGCATGGATACGATTTTTAATTCTAGCACTTACGTCTGTCATTTTATTTTCTCCCTTCTCTGTCATCGCCAACCATCACCATGACTGGCTCGCCCATCGCGTCGCTAAGTAGCTTGGCGATATTCTCAAGCGTCGGCTCTAGCCTCTTGGCGTGGTCGTCTGTGTCGTATTTATCAAAGCCGTGAAATCTGCACGCCCCATAGTATTTTTGCGCGTTCTTGGTGTCGTATTCTGTAAAATCCCACGCCAAGGAATCGTGCGCCGTGTTGTTCGTCTTGTTCTTCTCCCATAGCGTGAAATCGCCCGCGATATAGCCACCATTCTTTAGCGGTAGCTTGCAATCGGTCGCGTCTTTCAGCGTTGGGCGTAATCTATAATTGCCCATGTCGCTCATATACTCGCCATCTTTGAAATCTCCCCCCATTTTAACTAGTAAAATAGTTTTCATTTTATAACCCTTTCTTATAGATAGCCACCGCTTCCTTAAACGATAGCTCCTCCCCTGTTTTTAGATAGTATTCTTCTTGTATGCGGGCAATGTCCGCCCCTTGTATCATAACCGTCATGGTTGTCCTTTCTTATTAGCTCATGCACAAAAGATGGCATGCGTCTCCCTTTCCCTCTCTTAATAGTTGCCGTATTTCAAAGTTGGTATTGGCAAGCAACTCTTGCCCGATGAGTTTATTCACCCATGCGCCATCGCCACTTAATATCATGCGCCCCCGCCCCACAAGTGGCACTCCACCTTGTGGCTTGGTGTATAATTTTATAGCCGTCATGCGCTTTTGTGCGCCACTCCAGTTTAGTTGGTAAACACTCCGCCCCCTTAATAGGTAGCATTTGCCCTTGCTCCACTCATCCTTTACATAGTTTGAGTTCACCAGTTCACCTAGTGTCATCTGTTATCCTTTCTCCGTGTTTTTAAGTGTCACGTGCCACTAGTTATAGTTTATGATTCACAGCTTGCACCTTTAGGGAGCTTGCCGTGGCATAACTAGCACTGGCGATCGCCGCCAATGCTAGCTTATGATTCAGTTTTTTGCGGTCAGTCCGCTTACAGTCATCCGTTCCGTCATCCGTTCCGTCATATTCAGTACTACACCCTATACACCCCGGAACTCACTCTACCAGTTCAAGACCCAGTTATCTTGCTTGATAGAGATTACGCATCCTCTTGCGTGGTATCATCCGCCAAGATAGGCTCCACTAGCACTACCTCTGGTGTAGGGTTGTTTGTCTAGGGGTGTCGCCGTTTCTTCCGTCTTCACCCTTCACACTACTCATGCAAGCCCCCTTGCATGGTGTGATGAATTGTAAAATTGCGGGGTTCAGGTGTCGAACCCTTGCGCGGCGGTACTATCTTTACCATCGCCCCTAATCGACCTACAACCCCGCCCCTGTTGCGTCGAATACCGCGTCTAGCTATAACGGCGCCCCCTGTAGTTTTACTTTATACCCCTGTTATAACCTGTATATTGAATGATTATAAACTCTGAAACTTGGCGGCGATGTTTCTATTTGTAAACTTTCGCTTGCGCTTTTGTTTCTTTGTTTATGCTCCTATTGTAGCACGGCGGGGATAATAAGTCAATAGGTATTTTATAAAAAAGTCTAAAAAATAGTTTTTTACAGGGGTAAAATTGTTGTATTTTTTACAACATGGGTTACGATCACCGAACAAAAACCGAACAAAAAATGGGGTATATTATATATATATTTTTATATATAATTTTATATTTTTTTATAGTGCGGCGCGGCGTGATATAATATAAAAAGATAATAAAAAAACTTAAAAAAACACGGTATTTTACAAAAATAAAAATAAAAAAAATTATAAAAAGAAATTATATATATAACATTATAAAGTATAAAAAAATAAAGTATTTTATAATATAAAAATATAAAAAAGTAAAAAAATAGCGCCGATTTTACAAGCGCAACCTAAAACAGGCACCCGACAGACCCCCACATAAGAATAAAAAAGGCTCTGCGTTAGCTAGAGCTGTTTTAAGGTGTACTACACCCATGCAAAATATTAGGGTAAATGCAAAATGAGAGATAAATATACCCTTTACCCCCCGAAATAAATTTGATATTATAGAGGTATGAAGAATTTTAATAAAGAAGAATGGAAAGAATACAAAAACTCTGGTTACTTTTTTAGTAATTATGGGGAGATAAAAAAGAAACTTAAAAATGGGAGATGGCGTTATCTAAGCAATTCTCATACAGATAGGTATGGATACCCAAACACTACAATAGTGGTAGACGGGAAAAATAAGACTGTTTCATTCCATAGAGTGGTGGCGGAATTGTTTATCCCTAATCCAGAGAATAAACCTCAGGTTAATCATATCAACGGTGACAAAACTAATAATAGGGTGAGTAACCTAGAGTGGGCCACGCCACAGGAGAATATGGAACATTGCTTTAAGAAGCTACATAACAAAGTGACCAAGCCAGTTATACGGGTAAGTAAGGACCTGAAGGAGTTCAAGTGGTATGCGTCTTTAGCAGATGCGGCAAGGGCTAATGGGGCTGATCGAAAGAATATAAGTAGGGCGGCTGAGACGTTTTACAGTGGTGGCGAGATGAAAACTATAAAAGGGTATTATTGGCATTTCGTAAACTAGGGTGGCTTGTGGTAAAATATAGGCATTCCAGTAGGGGTATTATTGGGGTGTACTACACCCAACGCTACATCCATACGCAAAAAAACAAATACCAAGCTGAGCTGAGTATTTACACCGACTCTTTTTTATGGCATAATAGCGTTTGCTCCTTAATTTTTCAAAAATGGGAATTAAGTAGACCCGATTTTTTTTAAGTACGACCCCTGTTAAAAATGGAAATTAAGTATTTTTAAGTACTTTTTAAGTTCCAACCCATACCCACCCCTGTTAGCGATTTGACATACCTCCATTATTGTGTCGTAGCACTATCTAATATTTCACCCACTTTGTCAAGTTTTTTCACGTGAATTTGACAAAAACCCACAAATATATTGTCAAGACCCAAGCCACCCCTAGTAATTTTTACAACAGTCCAAATCCACCCCTATACCATTTTTTTGACACACTACCTCGTATATTGCATATTCACGAAAAAGTACTTAATTTACTTAATTTGTACTTAAGTGATTTTTAAGTTGTGGAAAACTATGTGGAAAAGTATGTGGAAAACTTTTATTGATGTAAATTTTACAACGATAAAAGGGTTGACATGGATTCCATGGCCCATGCTACAATGGAATCACACATTAAAAATATAATAAGAAAGGAGCAATATGGAAGAGACTCTTTCATGGCAAGCACAGCTTGCTAAATCAAATATCAATATAACTGGGGTTCAATACAACCAAAATCATAAAGCTTGTGTGGTGTGTTTTGAATTCCCGTACCATCCAAAACCAGGCCAAGTGAAGTGGGTCAAGACCGCAGAGGAATATATCGGTATTAGTGCGAATAAGGACGAGTTGAAGAAGCTTGTCGAGGATGGGGCTAGCTTACCGGTGGTTTATTTACATGATTTGGTGCCAGCTATAAAGAATACGGTCTTAACGCTACGCAAAGAGTTGGAGGGGTAGAAAATGGCAGGCAAGGAGGTAATGTCTGCTCAGTTTGACCCACAAGATAGCCCAGCCGTCACAGCGATGATGAGCATATTAAGGGCAGACCCAACGGTCCCGAAAGATTTCATACAAGAGATTTCTGGAGTGTTGGAGGACCGTATCACTGGCGGGGGGGTAAAAGTTACCATGTCCAATGTGAAGAGGGTGAACCATGAGGTCTTAAGCCGTACACTTGATGGGTATGATATACTGGCATTAAGAGGCACGGACCAAACGTATTATATACGGCCGCAACAGAATGGCCAGCCGCTACAGGCGATTTACGAGCCGATTGATAAAGAGGACTTTGTCAACTTGGTCACCGACGCTTATGAGCAGACGACTGGCACGGTGGACGGCTCGGCTATAGATAAGATTTGTGACTCATTAGATAAGAAGATAAGGAAAGAAAGGACGATACCGAGGGTGGACAATACTATTATACAGGTGACACCGACGAAGTTTTGGAACACCGAGAATGGTGACTTGACTGATAATGTGCCTAAGGGCAAGCTCTGTTTTCGTCGGTTATTCAATACTGTTAAGCCTAGCCGCCACATTGTGAAATATGAGGACGGCTCTTTTTATCAGTATGGCGACATCCTGGAGGAGTACGTGGGGGAGACATTTGCCGAGCTTACTTTAAGTGATGGAGATCTGGAGGAGGACGAGGACTTCGAGTTTATCCAGGTGTGGGCGTGCCATGACCATGGGCGGTATATGGATATACTGAGGATGTTCGCTACGTTTTTCATGAAGGAGAAGCCACTAGGTACGTATATCTTAGAGGGGAATGGGCGGAACGGGAAGTCTTCCCTTATCGGGCTGATTCACACTCTGATGGGGACACGGAATACCTCTCGTCTTCAGTTAGCTGAACTAGGGAACTGGCACAAGAACCACTGCCTAGCCAATACCCTGGTGAATGCCCCGGACGAGGAGAAACCTGGCACGCTTGAGGACACCGACCTATTCCGTACGATTGCGGACCACGGTGACATCGAGCTAGATGTGATGCGAGGGCAGAAACCTATCTCCATCTCTTGTGACTTCCAGTGCGTATCCGCATCTAACCACATGCCACACTGGGAGGGCACAGACGCCGAGGCCTGTATCCGCCGTGCGAGAATCATCCCTTTACGAGCTGACCTCTCGGCCAATGATAACAAGAGTTTCAATTTCGAGGAGGAGACTTACACCCCAGAACGCATTGTGCATTTTCTCGGCGTGGTCTTAGGCATTGCGAGATATTACATGGACAAGGATTTCCCAGAGAGCGACAGTGTCGCCGTCCAGAGGGAGCTCCTACAAGAGAACATGATTTCCTACCGGCTATACTATCAGGAGTTCTGCTCGTATTTCGGGAAGTATCACAAGCTCCGTGAGGTGTATGATGACTATGTTATCTGGTGTAAGGACAAAGGATTCAAGATTAACAAGTATGATGAGTTTAAGGAAGCGTTTAATGACTCGAGGGAGAAGAAGACCAGCCACAATGACTTCAGGGTGTCGCTCTCCGTTGTGTACCGTGTGAGTAAGCTCACTAACTGCTTCTATGCGGAGTGGGTCTGTCCGGAGGCGGGCAACTACGGGACAGTCGCACAGATGCACGATGCGGGGATTAGTGCCGTCTCGCTACTGAACGGGATAAAAGAGCGGACTGTCCAGGACGCCCAAAGGGGGCTGCTATGAGTTTAGCGGACAAGGTGATACAGGCCAATGAGGAGGAGATTATATCTGAAGCATCGCCAGAGGTGGACGATATCGGCTTCCCCTTACCGAAACCTAAGACGGAGAAGGCGAGATGTGAATACCTGACCGCTAGGATTTGGTCGCTCCATCCGTATATGTATCTACACGAGGGGCATTTGTGGCTGGATGACTATATGGTCCCAGAGACGAAGGACTCGTATTACCGGTTGGCGAAGTTCCCGAGCTCTATTAAGGACCACGAGAATCAATATGTCTGGACACGCCTCAAGGAATTAGTCCCGAGGCTCAATACTGATATAATAGCCATATTACCGGATTTAACATTTAATATGAGAACGGGGGAGCTGAGGCACGAGAGAGTGCTGACTACTACCCCATGGGAGGAAGACGATGGCGAGAGAAAGTAGCTTGCAATCCAAGTTTTTATCTGACCTCAGGAAACTTGGGTATAAGTGCTATAAGCAACAGATGAATGCCACTACCCGTGCTGGCACCCCTGATGCGTTTATATTCAAGGAGGGGTTCTGGGGGTGGATAGAGTTTAAGGCACACAAAAACTCGAAGGCTAGGCCTGGGCAGAAGGAGAATGTGGCATGGGCTCAAGAGAATAGCTGGGGTAGCTTCGTTTATGAAGAGAATAAGAAAGAGGTGTATAACTATCTAAAGGAGATTGCAAAATGAAACGATACGTTCTTACATGTTCTTGCCACAATATGGACAAGCGGGCCACCGAGGCATTCTCGGTACTGTTCCCAAGCGAGCAGATGCCACCGATTACCAAGGGGCGAGACAGGATTTATAAACTAGCCAAGGAGCTTGGCAACGACCATGTTCTGGCTATATCAAAGCTATCTGGCAAGTTCGCCTATTACGTGGAGCTGGACGACAATAACGTGATAACTAAAGAATATAATTTAATTACGGGAGTGAGGGTCAAATGAGAATAATATTAGAGATGTATGATTCGAGAATAATATACGAATCTGACAAGGACGACTACAGAGCTGATGAGATGAAGGAGATTTTCAGCAGGATGTTAGTGCAGGCCACTTATCCTCCAAGTGTTATAGAGCCAGCAGAGGGTGGTCATTGGGAATGTGAATATAAGGAGGACAAGTGAGAAAAAAAGATTGGTTAAAATTAGCCTATGCCTATATATATGAGGCTGGGTATTGGAGCGAATTATATAAAACAAAGATTAGAATTGCAGAGGAGTATACCATCGACACTGATTTTATTGGGAATGACTATTTTAGTGGCCCTATGACGTCGGCAGTTGAGAGTGTACTTGGAGAAGACTTTTGTTACTGGCATTACGACTGCAACAAAAGTTTTGAGGCATTCAATAAAAGGGTTACCCTAGCAGATGGCAGCCACCCAAACGTCCACTCTCTGGAAGAGCTATATGAGTTTGCGCAGGAGGGCAAGTAATGGCTCTAGTTGTGGTGACTTGCTTATGTGGGGGGAGTGAGAGCTTAGTCCGGAACTATCTTCGTTCTATCGACTACCCCGAGTGGATGAACATCCCGATTCGCCAGGGGAAGGAGAAGTCGCTGTCCGTACTGAATCAACTCCCCCCAGCCCCGGAGAAGGAGATGCTCCAATCTTTGCTTAAAGATGCCAGTAAGTGGGCCGTGATTATCGGGTATAACGAGAACGGAATGAAGTGGTCCGACATATCGCACAATGGACCGAAGTCTAGGATAGAGGCCGAATTTGTGGTGAAGAACTTCGCTTGATTTTTCTAATTTGCTTATTCTTGTGAGTTGTTGTATTATGGAGATAACTAATAGGAGGCTCCGATGAACCCATCGACAAATCGGCTCTCCCCAGGTTTCGTGACCGTGGACGAGGGCGTCAATCTTATAAAATCAGATACGAGAGAGAACCCAGTGGTGAATATGGACTACTTGATTACTCACACTGCGTGGATTGAAACTAACCACAATTTCCGTATCCCCAAGATCCGGATGTTCAAGCCGGAAGAGGTGAGGAGAACCAAGAGAGGCAAACTAATTGAATTCGAAGAGACCGAGAACGTCTATGTATATATCGCTACTAACTTCGAGAAAGAGCTATTGAAGAAGACTATCTACGACAAATACCGTGAGTTAGTTGGTCATGAATACAAGGAGTTAGGCGTAAGAGCTCGCTCTACTGTGGCAGATGACGCACAGGGTAAAGCGGCAGTTCAGCCACGCAATAACACTAAGCCGATTGCTAAAGAAGGTGCAGTAATTAGTGGTGGTGAGACAATGACATCTAACGGAGAGGGGATTTTGTAGTATGGACCCAAGACACCCAGAACTCGCAATCTCACGCATGCGTGAGCTAATGAAACAATATGACCGAGTGGAGAAAGATATGGCCAAGGCAACCACTTCTGCCAAGCTAGCCCAGCTAGAGAGAGAAGGTGGATTAGTTGTACAAGAGATTTGTCTAGTCGCTCCTCGCATCCACGAGGCGATGATGCAGACTTCTCGTCAAAGAAGGCATGATTTATCCCGTGGCATTGCGGAGAAACAAGAGCAGGCCCCGACCGTATTTGTCGAGCCTAAACCGAAGAAAAAGACTACTCGCAAGAAGAAAGCAACAAAGAAAGCCGAATAGGGATGGACTACGAAATAATCGGCGGGAACCCATCGCCTACACTTGCAGACCTGAATCAAAAGGCTATCCAGAAGCTATATGAGCTAACTGATAGTCTTGATGCTAAATCTGCTCCAGATATGGTACGAGCGTGTGTCGAAAGTTTAGCAAAGCTGAATAGCAGCATTAAGGGCTCAGACATTCTCCCCCAAGAAGAGAGTGAGGAGGAGAAGAAAGCAAGAGAGGCTGCATCGGCAATACGGGAAGCATTAAATAGGTAATTACTTTTTGACATCCTTATATTTTTTTGTTTGTGGTGGTAAGTTAAGGGCATCTTCTAATGACCAACCCCGCTTAAGACGTTTATACGTCCTGAGCTTATCTACTCCTCTCTCTTTTGCTAATTGGTAGAGCCAATCCTTCTTTTCTTGTTTTTTCATAGTTAGGGCTTGCTCTAATGGCATCCTTTTTAACCTTTGATGAAGTGTCCCTCTATTAACTCCAACTTTTTCAGCCCACTGTGTTTCTGTCAATGTTTCGCCATTATATGTTAATAGTTTGTTCGTTCTTCTGTTATTGTTTTGTGTCTTTATATCTGTCCACCTACAGTTTTCTGGCGAGTAGTCTCCGTCATTATCTATTCTATCTAGGCTAGCATCTGGGTGCGGTCTTTCCCCCATATCCGAAAGAAAGTTAATAAAGCCATCGGCTCCCAGCCATCTGTCGCACATTTTTATGCCTCTACCACCATAGTTTTTGTAAGGTGGGCAATTTTTGTTGTAGCAACGAGTCTTGATAGATGTGTAGCATCTATACTCGACACGATGTGCCATAGCAAAACCTTTAGGCGTTTGCGTCGGTGATATATCTCCGTGCGTCCTAATTCTCTGCCAATGTAGTGAGCAGTAGCCTTTGCCTTTTATGTCGGTTCTATCACAATGGGGGGCTCTACAAGTTTTCATAACTTATATTATAACACACTGTGCCATTATATGTTATAATGAACCTATGGGAAAACTGATAGAAAACGATTATCGTTTAGACAATTTAGGCACTAAAATCTCTCCTGATAACATTCGTAAGGCTCTATCCGACCCCGAATTTTTTTTGGCCAATTACCAACAGATTGTAAACAAGGAGAGGCAAACGGTCCCATTCAAGCTAAATGCCTTCCAAAAAATGCTCTTTTCTTTAGTTGTTCCAAAGATTGCTAGCACCACTAGGCTTAACCGTAGGCACAATATTGTTATTTGCAAAGGGAGGCAACAAGGGGCATCCGTGTCGATAGTTGCTCTCATTAACTATATCTGTGCGTTTCTCGACAACACCAACAATTTGGTTTGTCTGCACACTTTTCCGGTAGGCCAGACTATCTCTAAGTTTTACGCTCGTAAAGTCCAGCCGATTATTAGTGGGGTCCACCCAGACCTGTATCCAACAATGGAGAGAGATAATCTGGGGACCTCGATGATTACTACATATAAAGACATTAAAGGCATCCGTAGGAACAACATCTATGAATTGGTTTCGGCAAACGCCAATAGCATCCGGAGCGATAGCTGCCACCTAGTCATAATGGACGAATGTGGGTTTTACAGAAACCCCCACCAACTAGAAGCTGCTATTGCCCCAGCTATTCCAGACACAGGGTTTTCGTTAGTTATCTACGTATCAACCTTTGACGATAAGAATGATTTCTTTAAGAATAAAATTGTCACGGCTAGAGATAACCCGGAAGACTGGACGCTCATCTTTGCTCCTTGGTTTATGACCTACCCCGAAGTGCCGTATGGTATAGATTACAGACAGTTGGAGTTGTCGGAGTACGCTTCTGAAACAATTATCCCGGCGCTGAGGGAATATGGTGTCCCTTCGGAGGCGTGGGGGGATAAAATCGTCTGGTATAACAAGAAGTACACAGAGCTCGGCAAAGTAAATACTTTTAAGGAGTACCCAACCACAATCAGCGAAGTTCTTGCCTATGGTGAGGACAGGTGTGTGTTCCAGAAGGAGTCGCTTGATGCTCAGGAGAAGAACATAATGCCAGGCACTCCGATGCGATTTGTGACGGATAACGCTACTGGGAAAGTGGAGATGCAGGAGACGGATGTCTCACCATTCACGATGTTCAAGCAACCAATATATGGTCACAGATACCGTATCTCGATTGATCCGATTACTGCTCAGTCGGCTGAGTCTGATTATTTTGCTATGCACATCTGGGACCTTTCAAACAATGAGCAAGTCGGGGTGTTTCGAGAAAAAGGGCTTCAGGATGAGGACTATGCTGATTGGGCCATCTCCATGGGGACTATTTATAACAAGGCTGAACTCTGCCCAGAAATCAATGTGGCACAGGGGTTCACCGTAAGTGTAAACGCTAGACGCTACTTCAGATGGTTCTACGGGACAAAGGCAAATAAGGCCAATCATGTCCCAGGTCTTAGGACAACTGTCAGTAGCAAAGAGCTCTTCATCGACCGTCTCCAGGCAATGCTGGATAGAGGAAGTATCATTATTCACCACCGAGAGACTTTAGATGAATTCCGCAACTTCGTGAAAATTGTTAAGAAGAGAACGGATGGGACAACCTATGTGAGAATGGCGGCTCGTGGCTCAACGCACGACGATTTATGTATGTCTGCTGCCATTTATGCCGGTAGTCTAGATATGAGACAAATCGAGGGGAGAAAACACTCTCATTTCGCAATGATATAATAAGAAAAAAGGAGATTGGAATGGATATAGTAAAAGATATCGTAGATAAATACACCACGGAGCAGATAATTGCTTATTTGAGCTCAGTGATGGGCGGGGTGCTCATGAATTATAGGACATCATTGAAACAGAACCAGCCACAGGCTGTTTGGGGCTCTCTCGGTGACATTGCTCAAGTTAGGGCAATCCTTCACGAGATGGACAAGAGAAATAAGGCAAGAGAAGCGCTGAAAGAAAAATAAGGCCCCAAGAACGGGGCCAGAAAGGGCTACTCTTTGAGTAGCAGGTCAGAATGGCGATACTTAGAAGTGATATTGAGAATTGCGAGCATTTCGCTCAGGATTCCGTTGGCCGTGATGGTCGTAGCGTTACCCACATGGAAGAAATAGACGTCGTAGTCCCCGAGGTCTCTCTTGAGAGTCTGGATGTCTTCTTGTGACAAATCAACATATCTTATCGTCAAACTCATAATGTGCGCCCTCCTTTCATCGACTATGATATAATGATTTTATAAATTTAACAAGAAAGGAAATGTTCCGATGGCAGAAGATACAACGCCAGCGGCGCCCGTTGAAGCCCCAGAAGCTCCAAAGAGTGTAGCCGACAATTCTACAAACACTAATCCTGCACCAGCACAGGTGCCAGACATGCACGGTTTTACTAGCGAGCAGCTAGCCGACATGAAAAAATTCTTTGATAACAATGGGGGGTTTGATGGGGTGAAGGCTAAAATTAGCAACCCTACAAAGGCACCAGAGGCCCAGGCACAGGTCGCAGAACCACAAAAAGCAGAAGAACCCACCTCACACACACAGGAGCAGCCACAATCACAAGTGGCCCCACAGACTCCAAAGGGGGCGATTACTGCTCAGGAATTTTTGGCTCAGCAGTATTTTAAGGCACTCGCCGGTGAAGATAAGTACGCACCGATTGCGAAGGGTATTGAAAATGGTGATTATCTCAAAGAGATGGCTGCGTTTGGCATCAATGCTCTTAACCAGGATGGCAGCATTAACGACCAAAAGGTTAGGATGTATCTTGACCTTAAGGCCCAGACCGTGCCAGCCAAACCAACCGAAAGTGAACCGAACGCTTCGGCTGCCCCAACTGTAACCTATACGGAAGTCGGTGATAACATTACCGACATCAATCAAGCTTACCAGGTCTTGATGGAGAAAGGCCACCCAGCATCCGGGAAAGCCGAGGAATTCATCAAGAATTACTACTCAAAATCTGGAAACAAATAGAGGTTTATGGTAAAATAGTACTATCTCCTTTCTGCCCAAGAAGGGGAATAGTTGTTATAAAAATGCCCTTCGGGGCATTTTTCTTATTCCCCACAGTCGTTGGTATAATAACAGTATGGAAATTGACATGGATAAAAGACACTGGGAGCATGGGCCTTGTCCAAAACATGACTGCCGCAAGGACAGTTGTAAATGTGGGTTAAGACTCATAAGTTTCCCGGCAGCATTGGGCGACGATAGCAAAGGGAGTCCGGTGGCCCCAAAGAATGGCGACTATTGTAACGCTCTTGTAAAATATGAATCTAATGGCCATATGTACGTTTATTCGACTGAGGGCGTGCCAGAAAGACTTAGTAGCAACGGTACCCTCAACTTCGAAGAACTACTCAACCGACCGCAGTATGATGGTGTGACAATGACTGGTGGGACAAATATCCCTGAAGTCCCGTCGGCAGTTTCTCAATTAACCAACGACCTCAACTTCCAGACAGGGGGAGAGGTCAATAGCACGGTGGCATCAGCCGTGGCGGGCGAAGCTACAGCCAGACAGCAAGCCGATGACGCCCTGCAGTCGGCAATCTCCGGGGTTTCAAACGCTCTAGGGTCCGAAGCCGCTACGAGGCGGAACGCCGATACCACTCTTCAAAACAATATCACTACAGTCTCGAACAATCTATCTTCCGAGGTAGTTGCTAGACAGAATGCGGACACTACTATCCAGAATAATATCACCACAGTGTCTAACAATTTGTCTTCTGAGACTACTGCCAGACAGAACGCGGATAATAACCTGCAATCGCAGATTGACGGCATTTCTGCTAGTTCGGACGTGAAGGATATAGTGGGGACCTATGCAGAATTGCAAGCGTATGATACGAGCACCCTTGGCAATAATGACATAATCAAGGTTTTGCAAGATGAAATGCACTCTGGTGAAACTACTTACTATCGGTGGTCGATTGCCACGCAGACATTCACTTTGATTGGTGAAGAAGGCCCATATTACACGAAATCGGCTACCGACCAACTCTTAGCTACAAAAGCAGACAAGGCCACGACCTATACTAAGACCGAGACGGACAATTTACTATCCGGTAAGCAGGGTACTCTAACCGCTGGGAGCAATATCTCAATTAGTGGTAACACTATCTCAGCTACGGATACTACATATTCGGCTGGGAATGGCCTAGATTTAGCCGGTACGACATTCTCGGTAGATACGACCGTGGTCGCTACACAGACCGATTTAGCAGGAGTACAAGAGCAAGTCACAAGTTATATCACAGATGCTACAGAGTATTCAGCGAGTGCTACATACGCAGTAGGGGATTATGCGATACACGATGGTGCTATTTATCAGTGCAATATTGCAATCGTGGGTGGTGAGGCATGGAACTCCAGCCACTGGGACATAGTGCCATCATTACAGAGGCAGCTAGACAATACCGAAACATGGACATTCAAACTTGAAGGTGGCACAACTGTAACAAAGAAGGTGGTGGTACGATAATGGACTTCTCACAGGTCAAAGCAATAACAATCCCAGAGGGGAACGTTCTTCGTATCCTCTCTGGTGCAACCGTGTTATGGGAGAGAACGGGGCTTCCTGCTGAATATCAAGAGGTAGAATATCTTGAGTCCACAGGGACGCAGTATATTGATACTGGGATAAAAGGGACTGAAAATACGAAAGTAGATATAGCATTTCAGGTAACGGGAGATAATTTTCTCCCATTTGGTGCAAGACGAGGTGCAACTACGGGCGCATTTGCAATATGGTCATCGAACGGCAATGTCGGTTCTGCCTTACGTATAGGCTTTGATGGCACTGCTGGATATACTGGACCAGCGACTACACGCTATAAATACCACATCGTCTTTGGCAAAGAAGGTGCTTTTGTAAATGACACAAAAGTATGGACGCCTAGTAATTATACATCATTTGAGACCCCAGGGACTCTACTTGTTTTTGGATACCGTCCGACACCTACTTTGATGAGTCCTTGCGGAATGAAACTATTTGCATTAAAACTATGGGAAAACAATGTATTAGCTAGAGACCTCGTCCCATGTTATCGCAAAATAGACAATGTAGCCGGGATGTACGATGTCGTTAATGGTGTGTTTTACACCAACGCTGGCACTGGTGAGTTTAATGTTGGGGCAGATGTGATTGTACTCCCGGCCGACTACCAGAGGGTAGAATACATAAAGAGCACTAGTGATGGTGGTCAATGGATTGATACTGGGGTTCCTGGAGAAAATTCAAATCTGAGAATAGATGTTTCTTATATGTGGGATGTTGTCCCAGTTGGGGGTTCATATCAAAATATTATTAGTGCATATATCAATGAAACTTCTAATTGCACTAGAATTATCCAATATGGGGCAGGGAATACTTATGTGGATGTTAATATTAGGGCTAACCGCTCCCCCGCTTATAGAGGTACAAGAGTTGCTGGGACAAGGTATAATGACTCATTAACTAGAACCTATTATGATGTAAATGGTGAGAGGCTCGTCCTCACCGAAACTGTCACCGGGTCGAGCAATAACCATAACTTACACCTGTTCTCATCAAGTAATCATTCGGGGTATGCTAAATCACTTCGGCTATATAACTGTAAGTTATACGATGGCAACACGATAGTCAGAGATTTTATCCCATGTTACCGCAAAATAGACAATGTAGCTGGACTATACGATGTTATCAATGATGCGTTCTATCCTAACGGCGGCAGCGGTGCGTTTACTGTTGGTGCAGATGTTTAGAGATGGGCAAAATATGAATTATAATAAAGCTAAATAATAAAGGAGAAAGTATGAATCCAAAATATATCGTGATAGAATTACAGAACAACGCTGACGGCACAGTTGGCAACTTGGTCTACACTTACGGCAACAAGAACGAAGCGGAGAGCAAGTACCATTTGGTTTTGTCATCTGCAGCAGTAAGCCAGGTGAGAATCCATGCTGCTATGCTTGCTATGACGGATGGCACACTGATTGCTTCGCAGCACTATATTCATCTGCCACAGCCAGAACCAACACCAGAGCCGGAGCAGGAGGCTTAATGCCACTTAAGAGTAAACCAATTTATATCATGAGGCCGGACGAGACATATTATTGTGGGCCCGGCTTCGTGCCATATTATTATAAAGATGAGATTAAAAATGAAGGAGGTAAATAATGGCTAGTGGAGATACTAGAGAATAGCAATACCTAGATATTGCGGCTAATGGGAATCGAGCAGATTTGCCAACCGAGACCTGTTGCGAAACTCGCACGCAAACTCTTACGAGAGAGGTAGCAGAGCGAGTGATAAGATTGGACGAAGAGGTCCAGGAACTCAAAAACAACCCAGATGTTGTTGACATTGTAGAGACCTACCAGGATTTGGAAGACTACGACACCTCAACCTTAACCGACAAGGATATTATCCGTGTTCTACAAGATAGCACGCATAGTGGAAATTCTACATATTATCGCTGGAATTCTGCTACAGAGGAGTTTGATTTTGTAGGAGAGATAAGTGGTGGAGGCAATACCGGAGGGGTGAAGGTCCTGACCGAAGATGACTATAACTGGAATTCAACTGACCATTCTACTAGTGGGACTCTGAATTCTTTTGCTTTGTGGCTTTTGGATGATGGGATGTATGCTTTTGAAAGTGGAATCCCAATATCAAAGGTGAAGACTGATAAAAATAACCATGTCCCTGGTGGCAGCCAAACCGATTCAAGTCAAGCGCCAACGATACTTGTATTGTCTAGTGAGGATGTCTGGAACAGACCAGTCAAAACCTTTATAGGTTCTGCCGATATGGGAGCGAATCCTCCTGGGCAAAATGCCTTTTTCGTGATAGGGACTGGCACGGATGGCACGCCTCTCTATAATCGTGGTGGTTTAGTGAACCAATACGGTCTAACTAGAGGGGATGTTGTGAATAACCTGACCTCTAGTGAAGATTCATTACCACTTTCAGCCAATCAGGGCAAAGTGTTAAATGGTAAAATTGGCGGCAATTTGTCTAATCTAACTACAACAGACAAAACTAGCTTGATAAATGCCATAAATGAATTAGAGGCTAGAGTCGCCGCTCTGGAGGGGAATTAAAAGACGGTCCGGGCTTGACAAGCCGACTAATGCGTGTGCTATACTAGAGCATAGGAAGATAACAACTATATATCTTTAGCTCTTTGAATCTATTACCAATGAAAACCACCCAATTTTAACTTTTGTAATCAATGTTTTCTTTCAAGCTATAAACCCAAAATTCTTTCAAAAATTGATAGCATAAAGATCCTCACGGGTGGTTTTCTGGTGTTCTAATTTTCCCCTTCCAGTCAAAGTAGTGTAATATATAAGTATGGCAATTTTGAACGATTCAGATTTTGTTGAGGTAGAGGGGCGTTACTATGCGAACCCCCAAGTAGCGTTAGATGAGTCGAATAAATTTATCGACAACCTACGCTCTACCCAACAAGCTAATAACCAACAGATTCAAACAGACACTTACAACCTCGGGACTGCGGTACCGAGCAATCTTGGTGGCTTGACCTCGCCCGTCACGGATGGCAATGGCGGGGCTGGGATGTCATACTTCACAAGCAGATATCAAACCCCTCAAACCAGCTCGGCCGTGGCGAATCTCAGAGCGGCCGCCCAAGCACAGGCCTTGAACGAAGTGCTGGCGAACGAGCAGGCTATTTGGAAAAAGCGATACCAAGACGCTTATAGAGACTACCAAAGGAAGGCATATAATCGGTCCCGTAGTGGTGGCGGGGGCGGATCTAACGGTGGTAACAATAATAACAATAATGACAATACTTCTACGTGGGGTGGTGAAGCAGACACGGAAGAATCCCCAACTAGAAAATCCTACGCAATACCGGGAACCGACTTATCCGAAACTGATACTCACTATGTTTATACGGACCAAAATACTGGGGAAAAGGTCTATGTTTCAAAAGACTATATGAAGAAGATTTATGACGATGACGGCAATATAACAGATGATGGTGCCGTGATATTAGACACCAGAAGGTTACTGGGGTTATAGGATGGCTAGAGACGAAAAAGACTACATGACCAACCCTTCGCTGATTCAGCGAGTGACTAGTTATATTACTCAGGGTGGTCGCCCAGAATATCAAGAAGCCACCGAGCACCCGAAGACTTTATCGGTATATAATGAACCGTACGCCAAACAGAACGGGGCAGCTCTAGGTACTTTTGAATACTATGTGGATGATAATGGTAGGCTAACTAAAGGTGTAGCCGACGTTGGAATAAGTGACCCATTCACGAAAATAAATTCTCAAATAGACATGAATGTCTCCCTCCAGGCCCCGAAGGTCAAGATAGACGGCAATAGAGTAGTCGTGCAGGCCCCGAAAGAAATCTTGTCTTCTCCTCTTGTTTCTCAGATTAAAGAGGAATTGCGAACATTAAAAGGGTCAGACCTGAAAAGTGCGGAAGTGCAAAATGCGATAAAGGCATTGAATGAAGAAATATCAACCGGGCTCAAAGATTCCCTATTGAATTCCGCTACTGGTTGGACAAGAGACCAGTATAACGACTATCAGTATGCTAGGCAGTCCGTAGCTGGAACGAACCCAATGAAGTCGTCTAATAAAATCAAGGGCTATGACAAAGACGGAAATATCATAATGAAAACTCCACAGGAGTGGGTAGATTATTATCGTCAATTTTATAATACCGATGAGAGAGGAAAAGCCTATGAAAAGTCGTTTTATTCCAGCGACCCATACGAAAGGACCATGGCACTGGTTATGGGGCAAGGCAATAAGGTGCCTGTTTATGGGTTCGACACCACAGAGAAGACGGGGGAAGGCTGGAAAGCCCTTGTGAACCAAATGGGGAAGTTCCCAGAAGATACGTTTAGACTGTTAGCTGAAGACAACGACACAAAAAGGCTTGATGGCATAGTAAACAACAAGAAGATACCAGTTGAGTCTATGCGTAAATTCAATGTCAACACTGAAGACGAATTCAATGCTAAGAAAGAATCCATCAAGGGCAAGTCTTGGGACGAGCTATCGGATGACGATAAGGCATTTATCGCAATACTTGGTGTTTCCAGAGAAGGAGAACTAGAGAGAGGGGCTGATACTGCCGAGGCGATGAAAGATTACCGCGGTAGTAGGACTAATACTTTCGCCTGGGACACTAACCAACAAGACTATGAAAGGGCAGAGAGAAAAGCAGCTCGCCAAATCAGCACTGAGGACCTGAACAATGCCACCTCAGACGATAAGGAAAAGTCAAGAGATGCTATAGACAAGATTTTGTCCGACAATTCGTTTGAGAAGTATCGTACTGCTAGAAATAATTACGACACTTGGCAAGGTTATCAAGACTGGACAGAAGAAGGAGAAAGAGAACTAGCTAGTACAGCCGATTGGTCTGGCTCTGAACAATGGTGGGGGAACTTAGCCGGTACAATCGGTAGGTATTTATGGGAAAATGCAGTCGTACAAGGGCTTACTGGAGGTGTTTCTGCAAAATCCTTAGCTGACCCTAGGTTAATTAGGGGAACTAAAGCTGGTGGTTTTGCTATGAATGCCGTTTCAGACAAAATCGGAGCACATATCGTTAGAAAATTAGCACAGAATGGGATTGCTCCGACATCTAGGCTCGGTAGAAATGCTATGCAGTTCACGGCTAACCTTATTGGCACTATTCCAGAAGACATCTTACAGACATCTGTCGATAATGTATTAACTTATAACATTGAAGACAATACTGCTTTACTTGACCCCCAACAGATGTCAGAGAATTTCAGGAATAACCTAATTTTTATGGCTGGATTCAACGCTCTAAGAGCTGGCCTAAGCGCAGTTAATCGGGCTCGCTTGGCGAAGCAAATTGCGAAGGCAGCTGATTTAGATGAAGAGTTAGTCATCGGTAAGTTTGCTGATGCCGATGATGTTGCGAGAGCTGCCAGTAAAGGCCAAGAAATTAAAGTAGACGGAGAAAAAGTCTCTACTGTAGATGTCGATGGCAATGAAACAGTGCTTAAGAATACCACCCCAGAAGAAGCCAATATCGCTCAGCAAGCGATTAGGCCACAAGAAACGGCAGAGACAGTTACGACTGTGACTGAAGAAGTGATAGAACCAGTCAAAAAGAAGACGGGAAAAGAATGGAAAGAGAATCCTACTTACGACCAAGACTATAGCCTGAGAAGAGCAGAAGATGTTATGGAAGGTCGTGCTACTTTAGATGATTACTTGGAAGAACAAAAAGAGAGAATGTGGGAAGCCCTAAAAAACAGCAACCAAGGTACGGAAACATTTTACCACAGGGATGGAGCAGGACAGATAGATGGTAGAAACACTGTATCGTATAATGGTACGCTCTATCGCCAGTTATACGAAGAATACGGCGGAAGACCTACAAAGGCCGAATTTGGGGAGGCGTTCGATGACGTAATCAAAAATGGGGAGAAT
>Ga0326512_10000677_pt1 | contig 28970 bp, 26 predicted proteins | sample 1_2617_0518_D_FD_203652 | JGI IMG/M metagenome (GOLD analysis project Ga0326512, IMG submission 203652) | Bovine rumen microbial communities from UC Davis, California, United States - 1_2617_0518 | ecosystem: Host-associated > Mammals > Digestive system > Stomach > Rumen | place: USA...
AGGCCACCTGCCGCGGCTCTGCTCTCCTTTCCGAGGTGTCGGATAAGAGCCTCGAAGACCTGCGCATCGCGGTCTGCAGCCCCGGCGGCACCACCATCGAAGGCGTGAAGTCCCTCTGGGAGTCCGATCTCGACGGCGTCGTGGAGAAGGCCTTGCAGGCAGCGTACGACCGGTCGGTCGAACTTGCGAAAAACTGAACTTTTTGTGAGCCTTTCACAGAAAGTGTCCCTGTAAATTAGTAGAAATCACACCGAAATTGTGGTCGAAATCCCTTTCGACCACAATTTTTTGGATTTTGCACAAAGATTTACCGATTGCACGCAATGGAATAACCTGATTTTGCAACAGAAGTTGCAAAACCGGAACCATTCTTGTGCAAACTGCACAAAAAAGAAAAACGTATATATTTGACTTTATTTCAATTTGTGGATATACTGCATCGCGACAAGGCAAGAAAGGAGGTCTGTGATGAGTCAGCAAGACCGCAAAAAGTTTCTCACCCTGCTCACCAGCCGGGTCGCAGCCGTCGCCCTCATGGTCGTCGGGTGCTGTGCCGCCATGGTCGGTTACGCGACCACGACGTATACCGTCAACGTGTTCGCCGACGGCCAGGTCATCCCGGTGAAGACTTCCGCCAGAAACCCGGATTCCATCGTGGCGCAGACCGGCATCACGGTCGGGGAAGATGATCTCGTCGACAAATCCTCCTTCCGTGTCGGTTCCGACGCGAAAGACGGCAACGCGATCATCGTGTACCGCGCCGTCCCCGTCACCTTCTATGAGAAGGGCAAAAAAGTGATGCGTGTCAACGCCGCCGGCACGGTGGCCGATGCCCTTGAAAAAGCCGGCATCGACATGGAAGGGGCCGACACCACGGACCTCGATCCGGACACGCTCCTCAAAAAGAACATGAAGATCAACATCCTCCGCAGCTTCAAGATCCAGCTCGTGGTGGGTGGTGTCAAACGCACGGTCGACTATGCCGCCGGCACGGTGGGCGACCTCCTGAAGCGAGTGAATGTCGACGTCGGCAAGTACGATGTCGTCAAACCCGGACTCTCCGAGACCCTGAAACGCGGCAGCAAAGTCGTGGTCAAGCGCGTCTCCTATGAGACCCGCGAAGAGGAAAAGGTCATCAAATACGGCACGCAGACCAAGGAGACCGGCATCCTGGCCCAGGGCGTCAAGCGCGTGGCCCGCCAGGGCAGAGACGGTACGAAGACCGTCACCTACGAAGACAAGATCGTCAACGGCAAAGTCGTCTCGTCGAAGAAAGTCGGCGAAGTCGTCAACGTCAAGGCCGTCGACAAAGTCGTGGTCATCGGTACCCGCGGCGCCACCAATGTGGTCACCAGCAATATCCAGGGCAGCGGTGCCCCGACCAGTTACCTCAAGACCTTCCACGGTCCCGCGACCGCCTATACCGCGAAAGCCGGTGCCAAAACGGCCTCCGGCGCGGTGGCAAGACGCGGCCTCGTCGCGGTCAACCCGAAGCAGATCCCCTACGGTTCGAAACTGTATATCGTCGCGGACGACGGTACGGTCTACGGTTACTGTACGGCAGCTGACACCGGCGGGTTCGTCACGAACGGTTCCGGCACGCTGGTCGACCTCTACATGGACAGCTACGGCGAATGCACCCAGTGGGGCAAGCGCAACGTTACCATCTATGTCATCAGCTGGGGCGACGGACGCGTCTGACAACTGACAAACAATGTTATAGAAGGAAATCCCGGCCTCCCGTCGGGATTTTTAGCTTTCTTTAAACTTGCATTCATACTATAATAGTACTTTGACAGGTTTATTAACTTAGAAAGGAAGGGTGGAGCTCCCAATGAGAGATCCCTATGAGGTCCTCGGCGTCCCCAGGGGCGCCAGTGAGGAAGAGGTCACCAGAGCGTATCGCGAACTGGCGAAGAAATATCACCCCGACCTCAACCCGGGCGATGAGACTGCCGCTGCTAAAATGAGCGAGATCAATCAGGCATACGACAGCATCCGCCGGGGAGGTGCCCAGCCCACATATACATCCGGTTCCTCCGCCTACGGCGGCACCGGCAGCCAGAGCCAGGAAGACCCGTTCCGGGAATTCTGGCAGTGGTATGCCGCGGCCCAGGAACAGGCCCGTCGTCAGCAGCAACAGCAGCAGTACCAGCAGTACCGCCAGCAACAGCAGCAACAGGGGTACGGACCGTACAGCCCCTACGGCAACCGCCGGCAGCAGACCGTCCGCCGTTCGAGCGGCTTCGGATGCTTCCGGTTCCTTGCCTGGTTTATCGGCATCCAGATGATCCTCGGTCTGTTCAGCCTGCTGTTCAACACCTGCGGGACCGGCTACTATTACTACACTCAGCCCTACGAGCAGAACGACAACGGCGGAAGTGAGTACTATTACTACTTCCAGGACCCCCAGACCGGCGGTTCCTCCGGCGGCAGCTACTCGTCCGGCAACTCCCAGTCCGTCTCTCTCGAAACGGAGAACGGCACCTGTGAAGTAGAATTCGTCTGAAAGGATGGCGTCGACTTTGAAAGAAAAGATCAGTGCACTGTTTGCGGGCCGTAACGGCCTCGACATGTGGAATTACATCATTGCAGCGGTGGACGTGGTGCTCATCGTCGTCAGTATGCTCACCAACAGCTACCTGCCGCTGTGCATCGCCTTCCTGCTGCTCATCATGTTCCTGTTCCGCGCACTGTCCCGGAACCTGGAAAAACGGCAGAAGGAATGTCGCTTCTTCACCGACGCGGCCGCGGCCATCGTCCGGCAGCACAAACTGAACGGCATGCGCTGGAAGGACCGGCACACACACGTGTACAAGAAGTGCCCGGCCTGCCGCAAGGTGCTCCGCGTGAAGCGCCGCAAGGGCCCGAAGGACATCCACTGTCCGTACTGCAACAACGATTTCCGGATCTTCATCCGCATCCCGGGTGAGCTGGACAAAGAAGAAAAAGAAGCTCGCAAGGCGGAAGCCCGGGCAAAGAAATAAAGGATAACGGAGAGTCAACATGAGAAAGCATTACGATTATCTGGTGGTCGGCGCCGGTCTGTTCGGGGCCGTGTTCGCCCATGAAGCAGTGAAGGCAGGCTTTACGGTACTCGTTCTGGAGAAACGGGACCACATCGCCGGCAACATCTATACGGAAGAGGTCGAGGGCATCGACGTCCACAAGTATGGCGCGCACATCTTCCACACCTCCGACAAGAACATCTGGAGCTATGTGGACAAGTTCGCGGAGTTCAACAACTTCGTCAATTCTCCCGTCGCCAACTACAAGGGCGAGATGTACAACATGCCCTTCAACATGAACACCTTCTCGAAGATGTTCGGCATCTCCACGCCCGCTGAGGCCATGGCGGTGCTCGACAAAGAGCGTGCCGAGATCACCGGAGAACCGCAGAACCTTGAGGAGCAGGCCATCAGCCTCGTCGGCCGCACGGTCTACACGAAGCTCGTCAAGGGTTATACGGAGAAACAGTGGGGAAGAGACTGCACCGAACTGCCGGCCTTTATCATCAAGCGCCTGCCGGTCCGTTTCACCTACGACAACAACTACTTCAAGGACCGCTACCAGGGCATCCCCTGTGAAGGGTACACCACCATGGTCGAGCGGATGCTGGACGGCGCGGACGTCGTCCTGAACACCAACTTCCTCGATGACAAAGAGAAGTGGCTCGGCATGGCGGACAACTGCGTCTACACCGGCCCCATCGATGAGTACTTCGGCTACCAGCTCGGCAAGCTCGAGTACCGCAGCCTGAAGTTCGAGACCGAGATCCTCGACGAGGAGAACCACCAGGGCGTCGCCGTCGTCAACTACACCGACCGCGAGACCCCCTGGACCCGCATCATCGAGCACAAGCATTTCAACTTCGGCAAACAGCCGAAGACCGTCGTCACCCGGGAGTACCCGACCGCGTGGGAAGAGGGCATGGAGCCTTACTACCCCGTCAATGACGACCGCAACACGAACCTGTACCACCAGTACGCGGAACTCGCCGCGAAGGAAGGCGTCCTGTTCGGCGGCCGCCTCGCGGAGTACCGGTACTACGATATGGACGACACCGTTGCCGCAGCCCTGAAGCTTGCCGCGACCGAACTGTACTGAGGAGGACCCATGGCGAACGTAACAGTCAGTGTCATCATGCCGGTCTACGGCGTCGAGGACTATGTGGGCGGTGCCATCGAGAGCATCCAGGCCCAGACCCTCACGGACTGGGAACTCTTCTGCGTCGATGACGGCTCGAAAGACCGCAGCGGCGAAGTCTGCGACTCCTATGCCGCGAAGGACCCCCGCATCCACGTCATCCACAAGGAAAACGGCGGAGCCCCCAGCGCCCGCAACGTCGCGATCGACAAAGCGGAGGGAAAGTACCTCTACTTCTGTGACGCCGATGACTGGGCCGAGAAGACCATGCTCGAAGACATGGTGTCCATCGCCGAAGAAAACGGGTCTCAGCTCGTCGTCGCCGGCTTCTACATCGACACCTACTACTCCGACACGGAGAAGTTCACCCAGTGCCAGGAAGTGCCCTCCCGGGTCTTTGCCACCCAGAGAGAGTTCCGGGAACACGCCCATGAACTCTTCGACCAGAACCTGCTCTACACGCCCTGGAACAAGCTGTTCCTCGCGTCTTACATCAAAGACAACAAGCTGTACTTTCCTCAGACCTTCTGGGACGATTTCCCCTTCAACCTGAGCGTCGTCCGGGACATCGAGAAGGTGGCCGTCACCTCCGAGAAGTACTATCACTTCATCCGCAAGCGCGAAGAGTCCGAGACCGCCCGCTACCGCAGCGACATGTATGAGAAGCGGGAAGAGGAAGACGGCTGGATGAAGGACCTCTATGCCTACTGGAACGTCTCGTCTCCGGAGTCGCAGGAATTCCTGGACCGCCGGTACATCGAGCGCCTCGTCGGCTGTGTCGAGAACCTGACCAACAAGAACTGCGACCTGCCCCGCCGTGCCAAGCTGAAGGAGATCCGTCAGTACATCACGACGCCCCGGGCAAAGGAAGCGGTGAAGAACGCGCAGCCCCGGTCGAGCTACATGAAGGTCATGCTCATTCCCTTCAAACTGCGCAGCACGCTGCTCACGTACCTTGAGAGCAACGTCATCTCTTATGTCAAATCCGGCAACACGAAACTGTTTGCCACCCTGAAAGCCCGTCGCTAAGGAGGAACGCCCATGGAAACCGCACCGCTTCTGTCAGTGGTCATCCCGGTCTACAACGGGGAGCGATTCATCGGCACCATGATCGATGTGTTCCGGGCGCAGAAGACACAGAACTTCGAACTCATCTTCGTCGATGACGGCTCGGAGGACTCCTCGCTGTCTCTGCTGCACTCCTATGCCCGTTCCGAGAGTTTCCCCATCACTGTGGTGGAACTCGAGCCGAAGGGCGTCTCCGCGGCCCGTAACGCCGGACTCGACAAGGTCCGGGGACAGTACATCTCCTTCGTGGATGTGGACGACCGCGTGGTGCCGGAATACACGACCGTTCTGCAGGAACTCGTCGACGCCGGGACCGAATTCGACCTGTTCTTCTCCCGCTCGGAGCGGGTGGGTCCTGAAGGTCCTTTCGAGGGCATCGGGAAGTTCTCCGGGAGCATCTCCATGACCCCCGAGAACATGCTGAAGAAGATCGGCTCCGACCCGACACAGTTCGGTGTCTACAATATGTTCCTCGACGCGGCGTTCGTGCAGGAGAACCACTTCCGGTTCACGGAGGGCTACCCCTACTACGAGGACTACGACTACCTGTTTCGGGTCACGGCCCGCGCGAAGAACATCCGCATGACGAGCGACCGGCTGTACTTCTACCTCATCCAGGAGGGCTCGGCGGTCGCGAAATTCAAGCTGGAGCGCATCACCTGCATCGAGCTCCTTGAAGGGCTTGTTCCGTTCATCAAGTATGAGGCCCCGGGTTTTGCGGCGATGTACGAAGACTTCGTTCTGCCCCGCATCTGGTGGTCCGTCATGTGGCAGGCCTGCCTGGCCTTCTCCCTGAAGGACGCCCTTGCCTTCGGCAAAGCGGCCGGCATGCGGGAGAAGATGAAGAAGCTCGCGTCCTGCGACGACCCGAAAGTCGCCTACAGCGCGAAGCTCTACCTGACCAATCCGATCGCGTTCGTCACGGCCGCGTCCGTCGCCGGACGGAACCGCTCCCGGATCGAACGAACGGACGTCACACCGTTCCTGGAGTATTTCAAGAAATAAAAAAGAGACCTCTTTCGAGGTCTCTTTTTTCTGTGATAAAGGCCGGATTTCTTTTCGCTCGCTTCCACCCCCGAAGCCCACAGCCCTTTGGTTCGCTTCGCGGCGCTGCGCGCTGTGCAGCCTCACTTGGAAACGCCGGATGAAAGCTCCGCGAAAAAAACCGGCCTTAAAATACCGCAAAAAAGGGTTCAGCCCGGATGGGGGAACATCCGGGCTGCCTTAAATAGGAGAAAATGAAATGAAAAAGTGAGTAGGGTGTGGATAAACCCTAATCCAATTAAGGGAGTGACTGGTTCCCTTTGGATTGCATACATGATATAAAGCGAACCTTTAGGAAGTCTTAAAGTTAACGAACTATCCAGCGATTTTTGTATCTTTGTGAAAAAGAAACAAATTCTTTACACCTGTTTTGACTGTACTAGTATGAAAAAAGGCCCGAAAACGGCCGAAAACGGCAGAACCAGTACAAAAAACGGAAGCAGCCCGAAGGCGGGGGACCTTCGGGCTGCTTCCTAATGAATAGGAGAAAATGAATGAAAAATGAGAAATCCTCCGAGGGGGTTGGCTCGTTTCCCTCATCGGACACCTACAGTATAGGAGGAGTAACTAAAAATAACCTAAAGGAAAGAGAAACTCTTGGTTTGTAAAGATAAGGCAAGAATGGTAAAATATAATGACTAAATTTTTCCGGAGGTCCTATGAGCGTTTTATCGGAAATCTATCATGAACACGTCGACTATCACAGTCAGACGATGAAAATGGCAAAGACCGACCTCGTCCGCACCTACCGCGGCTCTGCCCTCGGCTGGTCCTGGGCGGTCATCAAACCGGTCATCACCATCTTCATTTACTGGTTTGCCATGTCCATGGGTCTTCGCCACGGCAAGCCCCACGGGGACTACGCGTATTTCCTGTGGCTCATCTTCGGCATGGTGCCCTGGTTCTACTGCAGCGACATGCTGCACCGCGGGACCGAGTGCATGCGGAAGTACCGCTACCTTATCACGAAGATCCACTATCCGGTCTCGACCATCCCAACATTCGTCAGTCTGTCGAACTTGTTCGTCGAGGTCCTGCTGCTGGCTGTTGTCTATGTCATCTCTCTGATCATGGGACATCCGCCGACACTCTACCATCTGCAGATCTTTTTCTACCTGTTCCTGGCCTATGCGTTCTTCACGTCCTGGTCTCTGTTCGCGGCGCCCATCTCCGCCATCAGTGCCGACTTCCTGAACCTGGTCAAGAGCATCGTATTCGCATTTCTCTGGATCTCCGGTATCTTCTTCGACATCGATACCCTCGAGAACCAGACTATCGCCGCCATCCTGAAACTGAACCCCATCGCCTACCTCGTCAAGGGCTTCCGCGAGTCCTTCATGAGTGAAGCGTGGTTCTGGGAGCACCCCGTCCGCCTAGCCATCTTCCTCGGCGAACTCCTCATCATGTTCCTGCTCGGCCTCTGGGCTTACAAGAAACTGCGCAAGGACATGCCGGACGTACTGTAAGGGAGGCGAGTCACAATGGCAGAAAAAACTATGGAACCCATCATCGAATTCAAACACGTTTCCAAACGTTACAAACTCTACTCCGGCAACCGCCAGCGGCTTGCCAGCGTATTTTTCAAAAACCTGAACATCAAGACCAAGGACGCCGTCAACGACATGTCTTTCTCGGTCATGCCCGGTGAATCGGTCGCCCTCGTCGGCAGCAACGGCGCCGGCAAGTCCACCGTCCTCAAGATGATCACCGGAGTCTGCTTCCCGACCGAAGGGGAGATCACCGTCAATGGCCGCGTCTCCGCCCTCCTCGAGCTCACCGCGGGCTTCGAAGGGGAGATGACCGGACGGGAGAACATCTACCTGCGCGGCACTACCCTCGGTCTGTCTCAGGAAGAGATCAAAGAGCTCGAGCCCGAGATCGTCGAGTTCGCTGACATCGGCGAGTACATGGACCAGCCGGTCCGTTCCTACTCGAGCGGTATGAAAGCCCGTCTCGGCTTCGCCATCAACGCGAACGTCCATCCCGAGATCCTCATCGTCGACGAGGCCCTCTCCGTGGGCGATAAATCCTTTAAGGAAAAATGTCTCGACAAAGTCCGCCAGCTCATCGCCGACGACAATGTCACCCTGCTGCTCGTCACGCACAACGCCAACACGGCGAAGCAGTTCTGCGAGCGCGGCATCTTCATCCAGAAGGGTACCGTCAAGTACGACGGACCCATCGAAGAAGCCGTCGGCCGCTACGAGAAAGAACTCAAGAAAAAGAAAAAGAAGAAGAAAGAGGCCAAGGCGCAGGAAGCGGCAGCCATCGCCAACGTCGCCGAGGCCATCAAACACAAGGAGAACGATATGAAAACGACTCTGGTCATCATGGCCGCCGGCATCGGCAGCCGCTTCGGGACCGGCATCAAACAGATGGAATCGGTCGGACCCAGCGGAGAGCTCATCATCGACTACTCCATCCACGACGCCATAGAGGCGGGCTTCAACAAGATCGTCTTCGTCATCCGGAAAGACCTCGACAAGGACTTCCGGGAGATCATCGGCAACCGTACCGCCGAGAAGATCGACGTGGCCTATGCGTACCAGGACCTGAATGACCTGCCCGAAGGCTTCACCGCCGGCGAGCGCACCAAACCCTGGGGCACCGGTCAGGCCGTCCTTGCCTGCCGCAGCATCGTCGACGGACCCTTTGCCATCATCAATGCCGATGACTACTACGGCAAGGAAGCCTTCGTCCAGATCCACGACTTCCTGCAGGGCGGAAAAGCGTCTGTCGAGAACGGCGTTCAGCACCTCTGCATGGCCGGCTTCCAGCTGAAGAACACCCTCTCCGACAACGGCACCGTCACCCGCGGCGTCTGCGAAGAGGAAGACGGTCTGCTCACGAACATCGTGGAGACCCACAACATCGAAAAACTCGACGGCCGCGCCGCGGTCCGCACCGAGACCGACATCACTTACTATGATGATGAGACGCCGGTCTCCATGAACATGTGGGGCCTCCCGGCCGACTTCATCGGTGTCCTCGAGGAGCGGTTCCCGGAATTCCTGAAAAACATTCCGGAAGGCGACCTCAAGGCAGAGTTCCTCATCCCGGTCATCATCGGCGAACTCATTGGGGAGGGCAAGGCCGACTGCGTCGTCCTGCCGACCTCCGACAAGTGGTTCGGTATGACCTACAAGGAAGACATCCCCACCGTCAAGGACGCGTTCAAAGACCTTGTCGCAAATGGCGTCTACCCGGAGAACATCAAATAACGTATGGCTACTTCCAGGAAGCGCCCGAACAGAAACAGGACCGCCTCAGCCCGAAAACGGGGCCGGGGCGGCTCTTTTGAAAAACGGGTCAAACAGTTTTGGAAACAGAATAAAACCCTCATCAAGGGCGGACTGCAGTTCCTCGCGATCGCGCTGGTGGTGTTCGTCATCGCCATTCCTTTCATGCGGGTCGACAACCCCGGTAACACTTACGGCATCGACGTGTCCTCCCACAATGGGACCGTTCGCTGGGACGAAGTCTCCGAGAACGGTGTCCAGTTCGCGGTCATCCGAGCCGGGGCCCGTACCTCGCGCACCGGGGAGATCTATCGGGACACTCAGTTCAAACGCAACATGAGACGGGCCTGGTTCCACCATGTGGATCGGGGCGTCTACTTCTACTCCCAGGCCATCAACGAGGAGGAGGCCAGGGAAGAGGCGGAAGCCGTCCTCAAATGCCTCTCCGGCGCCAACCTGAAGCTTCCGGTCTTCTATGACATCGAGGACACCGGAACGGAGGGGAAGGGCCGTGCAGACGGCCTCAGCCGGGCGCAGCGCACTGCCAATGCGCTGGCGTTTGCCGAAGTCATCGCGGAGGAGGGCTATACGCCCGGCGTCTACGCGAACCGCTGGTACCTGACCAGTGAACTGGACGCGGATGCCCTGCGGAACGCCGGCGTCTCCATCTGGCTCGCCGAGTACACAAACAACGAACGCCCCGCATACCGCGAGGCGTACGACTACTGGCAATATTCGAAAACGGGCCGGGTGCCCGGCATCGACGGCGATGCGGACCTTGACCGGGTGTATGCCTGAAGGAGCGGTCAATCGCCTTCCTCCGCCCAGAGGTAACCCTGGAACTCTTCGGGGACCGTCATGTAGAGGGCGTGGGCTGCCTCTTCCGGGGTCATTTCATACTTGCCCCGGATCCAATCTTCATACATGTAACTGCAACCGCCGCAGAAGACACGGAGCTTCAGCTTCTCGACTTCTGTGAGCGGTTTTTTTCGGTTTGCTTCGATGATCTTTTCTGCGGCTTCATAGCTGTAGTCCGCGATGAAGTGGGAGAGGGAGTTGATGCCGGTGGAGTCGAACATGCGGACGAGGGGCTGCCAGTACGTGCGGCCCATCTGGTAGAAAATGAGGAAGAGGTCCTCAAGGGTGTCGATGCGCTCCGGCGTGAAGGCCAAGTCCACCATCTGCTTGTAGTTGTAGTTCATGACGTCGTACTTGTCGGTGAAGTAGCGGTAGAACGTGGCGCGGGAGACACCGGCCTCCCTGACGAGCATGGAGACCGTGATTTTCGAAAAGCCGACCCGTTCCACGAGGCGGTCGAAGGCATGTAAAATGGTCAGTCTGGTCCGTTCGGGCATAATGACGAACCTCCTTTTGTTAGTGTTGAGTTATCTGAGACATTGCAACAATATTGTATCATACTGAGACAGTGTGTCAATTGTGTTGCAGGCAAGGTCCTTCCGTACATCGCCCCTTATTTGATAAAATATTTATGGCATATAGTTATGATTTTAACAAAGTAATTGGGAGGTAATTTATGTTCCGTACACCACACACGCTCACCGATGGTGAGAAAAAATGTCTGGAGCCCTACTGGGAGGAAACCAAAGGGCAGGCGCCCCGGAAAAACCTCATCAAACTGGTCCGGCACATCAACATGTTCAACCCGGTCCCGGATGAGAATTCCTGGGAGTACATCTTCTTCAACCGTCAGCTGAATGACGCGCAGGTCGACTTCGCGCTGAAGATGAAGCACCGCCACCAGTACACCATTCCGGAACTGGCTGCGGAAGAAAACATGAGCATCGAAGACACCGCACAGATTGTCTATGACCTCTGCTACATCGGTCTGCTCGAGTATTGCAACAAACCCGGCGAAGAGGACAAATGCCAGCTGCCGGTCTTCGCGCCCGGCTCCATGGAGTCCACCGTTATGACCAAAGAGCGGACGGACAAATATCCCGAGACCGCTCCCGCGTTCCTGAACTACGTCCTTGACCTTCAGAAGAAGATCACCTGGGGCGGTTATATGGGCGTCGCGCTCATGCGTGCCATCCCCGTCGAAAAGGCGATCGAGAACGAGACCCGCAAGGTCGACTGGGAAGAGATCTCCTACTGGCTCGACTGGGCCGGCGAGAGCATCGGCGTCGCCCCCTGCGAATGCCGGAAACTCCGCGTCATGTGCGGCGAAGGTACCGCGGACCTCGAAGGCGAATGGTGCATCAACCTCGGTGAGTACGCCGAGAGCTGCATCCGTATGGGCAAGGCCCGCCGCCTGACGAGGGAAGAGGCCGAGGCAAAACTCAAGAGAGCGGAAGAACTGGGCTATGTCCATCAGCAGTCCAATATCGACGGCTCCCGGTTCTCGCTGTTCATCTGCAACTGCCCCTGGGACACCTGTATGGCCCTGCGCACGGCATGGTGGACTTCCTCGCCGAACCTGTCCGCATCCAACTACAAAGCGTCCGTGGACCCGAACAACTGCGTCGCCTGCGGCGGCTGCGTCGAGGTCTGCCCCCAGAACGCGGTCAAACTTGGTCAGAAACTCTGCCAGAAGAACCCGGTCGACATCGCGTCCCCGGTCATCAACGACGACCGTGTCCTGCTCCATCCGAAACACTGGAACGGTCCCGAATTCCTCGAGGGCGGCAGGGACAACGTCGTTCCCGAGACCGGCACTGCTCCCTGTAAGACTGATTGCCCGGCGCACATCGCAGTCCAGGGCTATCTGAAGATGGCCAATGAAGGCCGCTATCAGGAAGCGCTTGCCCTCATCAAGAAAGAGAACCCGTTCCCGGCGATGTGCGGACGTGTCTGCGCAAGGTTCTGCGAACAGGTCTGTACCCGCGGCGACATCGACCAGCCCGTCGCCATCGACGAAGTCAAGAAGTTCGTCGCTGACCTCGACCTCAAGGCCGAGACCCGCTACATCCCCGAAAAGAAATTCGACGAAGGCAAGAAAGTTGCCGTCATCGGTTCCGGTCCCGCCGGTCTGTCCGCTGCCTACTACCTGGCAGTCTGGGGCCACGATGTCACCGTCTTCGAGAAGGAACCGGTCCCCGGCGGTATGATGACCTTCGGTATGCCGAACTTCCGTCTGGAGAAAGACGTCGTCAATGCCGAGATCGATGTTGTCCGTGAACTGGGCGTCGAAATCAAATGCGGCGTTGAAGTCGGTAAGGACGTCACCATCCAGCAGCTCCGTGACGAAGGTTACAAGGGCTTCTATGTTGCCATCGGTGCCCAGGGCGGCCGCAAGCTCGGTGTCGTTGGGGAAGACTCCGAAGGCGTCGTCTCCGGTATCGACTTCCTGCGCGATGTCGCGTTCGAGCGTATGCCGAAACTGTCCGGTAACGTCATCGTCGTCGGCGGTGGTAATGTCGCAGTCGACGTGGCCCGTACCGCCATCCGCTATGGTGCCGACAAGGTCACCATGCTCTGCCTCGAGTCCCGTGACGAAATGCCCGCAGCGGACGATGAAGTCCTCGAAGCGGAAGAAGAGAGCATCGTCGTCGAGTGCGGCTGGGGCCCGAAGGAGATCGTCGCGAAGAACGGCAAAGTCACTTCCGTCATCTTCAAGAAGTGCACCTCCGTCTTTGACGCCGACCATCGCTTCTCCCCGAAGTACGATGAGAACGACACCATGACCCTTGACGCAGACTTCGTCCTCGCCGCCATCGGCCAGTCCATCCAGTGGGGCAACCTGCTTGACGGCACCAAGGTCGAGACCAACCGCAACGGCACCGCGAAAGCCGACAGCTGGACCTATCAGACCGCAGAGCCCGACATCTTTGTCGGCGGCGACGTCTACACCGGCCCGAACTTCGCGATCCGTGCCATTGCCGCCGGTAAGGAAGGCGCCGAGTCTGTCCATCGTTATGTCTGGGAAGGCCACAGCTTGACATTGGGCCGTGTCCGGAGAGATAATTATCATTACATCGACAAGGACAACATGGTCGTCTCGAGCTACGACCGCGGCATCCGCCAGGTCCCGGGCAAAGACCCCGAAAAAGTCAAATCGTTCTCCGACGAGCGCCTGACGTTCACCGAAGAGCAGGTCAAAGCGGAAACGTCCCGCTGCCTGTCCTGTGGCGCCGCTCTCGTCGATCAGAAGATCTGCATCGGCTGCGGCCTCTGCACGACCCGCTGCGAATTTGATGCGATCCACCTGAGCAAACTTCCGGACGAAGATTGCGCCGAAGGCGTCGTCTATGAGAAGATCATTCCGAAAGTCATTCAGGAAGAGGCCAAGAAAGTCAAACGTCTGGCCATCAAGAAGATCCGCGCGTAAACAGGAGGAAGTAAGAGATGCATGAGATCAGTGTCCTGAAAAGGGCCGTCGATCTCGCGGAACAGACCGCCATCGACAACAACATCGACCGAATCGCCTACATCACCCTCGAAGTCGGAGAACTGTCCGGGTACCTCCCGGTGTTCTTTGAAAAGTACTTCGACGTCGTCATCGAGGACCGCCCCATCTTTGAAGGGGCGGAACTCAAGATGATCCGCCCGAGAGGGGAGGGGCTTTGCCTCGACTGTCACGCGATGTACAACGTCATGCAGAACGAAGGCATGTGCCCGAAATGCGGCTCCCGGAACAAGAAGATCCTCGGAGGACAGCAGTTCCTTCTCAAGGAGATCGGTTTCGCCGTTCCGGTCGACGAAGCGTAACACAATGAAAAAAGACCTCAGGACAACTCCTGAGGTCTTTTCTTATGTCTTATGAAGAGCTGCGTGCGCTTATTCAGCCGCGTTTGCTTTCAAAGTGAGAGCCGACTTTTTGCGGGCAGCGTTGTTCTTATGAAGAATGCCCTTGGCGGCAGCCTGGTCGATCTTTTTGATCGCATCCTTGACGAGAACGTCCTTGTCAGCTGCGTTGGTCTCAATGGCGATGTTGGCCTTCTTGAGAGCAGTCTTGAGAGCAGACTTGGTGGACTTGTTTCTCTGAGCCTTCGTGTTGTTGACGAGAACACGTTTTTTAGCAGACTTGATGTTCGGCATGTATAGCGCACCTCCTTCTCGTTGTTACAGGCAAATATAATAGCACGGAACGCCTGAAAATGCAATTGTTTTTTAACGTTTTTCCTGCTCCTTCGTTATTTCCAGAGGTACACTCTCGTCTCGTAGGGACGAAGGGTGCATTTGTCTGACTTCGCCTTCGCGTCTTTGTAGTTCTGGAGCACCAGTTCGCCCTTCTTCAGGTCGAAACCCTTCGGGGCGCGGAAGGTCTCCTTCTTGTCGGAGAAGGACGTGATGACCAGAGCTTTCACATCGCCCAGGCGGCGCTCATAGACGTAGAGTTTCTTGCTCTTCCTGTCGTACTCTTTGTAGTCGCCATAGACGAGGACCGGGTTCTCTTTGCGGACTTTGAACAGCTTTTTGTAGTAGTTCAGGATGGAGTCGGGGTCCTTTTTCTCCGTGTCGCGATTTACGGTCTTGTAGTTCTGGTTGATGGAGAACCAGGGGGTGCCCTTCGTGAAGCCGGCGTTCTTCTTCGCACTCCACTGGACCGGGGTCCGGGAGTTCTCGCGGCTCGTCTTGTTCGCGACCTTCAGGTAGAACTTGTCAGAGAAGCCGAACTGCTTGAAGAGCTTTGCGTTGTTGAAGGTGACGACGTCCTTGAAGTCCTCAAGGTGCTCGAGTTTGTTATTCAGCATGCCGAGTTCCTGGCCCTGGTAGACGAAGGGCGTGCCCTGCAGCATGTAGGCGCAGGTGGCAAGGGCCTTGCCGCTCTCCTTCCAGTACTTCTCGGAGCCGTAGCGGGAGATGACGCGGGGATGGTCGTGGTTCTCGATGTAGAGGCAGTTCCAGGCCCGGCCGTTCAGGTTCTCCTGCCAGGAGGAGAGCGCCTTCTTGAGCTTGCGGAGCGAGAAGGGGAGGTGGATGGTGTCCGTCATGAAGCAGTCCGCGTTCATGTGGTCGAAGGTGATCATCATGTCGAAGACCTTGTCGTCGCCCACCGTGAAGTTGACCGCGTCTTTGGCGCCGGTCATGGGGGACTCGGCCACCTGGATGCAGTCGTACTCGTCGGCGACGGCGCGGTACTCATGCAGGTACTTCATGAGGTTCGGGCCCTTGTTGTAGTGCTCGATGCCGGCGGCGATGGGGAGCGGGAAGCCGTTCGGCAGGCCCTCTCTTTTCGAGATGAACGTGATGACGTCCTCCCGGAAGCCGTCGACGCCCATGTCGAGCCAGAAGCGCATGATGTTTTTGACTTCTTCCCGGACCTTCGGGTTGTCGTGGTTGAGGTCCGGCTGTTTCTCCGCGAAGACGTGGAGGTAGTACTGGTCGACGGACGCGACGTACTTCCAGGCGCCGCCCTCGAACAGGGAGATCCAGTTGTTCGGAGGCAGGCGGTTGCCCTTCTTGTCGTACTTCGGGTCTCTCCAGATGTAATAGTCGTGGTAGGGGTTGTCCCGGGACTTGCAGGCCTCCTGGAACCACACGCACTCGTCCGAGGAGTGGTTGACGACGAGGTCCATGAAGACCTTCATGCCGCGCTTGTGGGCGGTGTCGAGGAGCTTCTTGAACAGCTTCAGGTCGCCGTACTCCGGGTTGATGTCATAGTAGTCCGCGATGTCGTACCCGTAGTCCGCCTGGGGAGACGGGTAGATGGGGGAGAACCAGATGGCGTTGCACCCGAGGCTCTGGATGTAGTCGAGTTCCTCCATGACGCCCCAGAGGTCTCCGATGCCGTCGCCGTTGCCGTCCTTGAAGGACCGGCACCAGATCTGATAGACGACGAGGTCCTTGTACCAGCTGTTGTCGTATTTCGGAGCGGGAGCCGCTGCCTTTTTCTTTGCCATTTCACTTCCACCTTTCTATGTGGTTTGTCCGAATGTTTCCGCTTCCTATTATACTCGCTTTGTTCGCGATGTGACAACCGGACAAGGGAAAACATCTGTTGACAGAGACTGCCGGGAGGCGTAAGATGAACTGGAAAGTTAGCAAAGGCAAACTGAAAAGGAGCAATGACCTATGTCCGGCAACACTGTCATCACCATCCTCATCATCGCGGTCATCGCCGTCGTGGCGTTCATCACCATCCGAAACTACCGTAAACAGCTGAAGGAAGGCTGCTGCGGAGCGGGCGGGGACGAGGGCCCCGGCGCGAAGGTCGAGCCGAAGGAAATGAACAAAGAGCATTACCCGTACATCGCCGACGTGTCCATCGAAGGCATGCACTGCGAGAACTGTGTCCGCAAGGTCGAGAACGCGGTCAACCGCATCGACGGAGCCTGGGCGGACGTGGACCTTTCCACGAACTCCGCGAAAGTCCTCCTGAAGGACCCGAAGCTCGAAAAGCAGATCAAGATGGCCATCGCGAACAACGACTTCCTCGTCACGTCCTTCGCGGTCGCTGAGAAGGCCTGAGACGCCTTTTCCTTTGAAACGAGAAAAGCTCTTCCCATTTTCGGGAAGAGCTTTTTTGTGTGTGCTGTGGCGATTTACCAGCGGTTCTCGACATACTCACAGAAGGCATACATGTCTTCAATGTGGAGGACCGTGCCGTCATCGAGGGTGCATGTGCCGCTCCAGAGGCCGTGGACCTGGTGGGAGTGCATCCGCATGACGAGCGCGTTGATGTCGGAATGGTGGTCGTAGAAGGGCTTCATGGTCATGTCGAACCGGCCGTCTTCGGAGACGAAGTGCCAGGGCTCCATGTACTTGTCGGGCTTCGGGAAGGTCTCGACGTCGACCGCGCCGAACTTGTGGGCCTTGCCGTCGTAGAAGATGCAGGTCTCGGTGGCGTTGGACTCGTCGCCGATGGCCCAGGTGATCTCAAAGCCGAAGAGGTGGTCTTTTCCGTCGTCGCCTTTGAGCCAGGTGGAACCGTTGCCCCAGTACCAGCAGAGCTTGTACGGCGTGCAGACACGGCCCCAGTCGAGGTTCGTGAAGCAGGTGTCCTTCGAGAAGGTGTAGGTGTCCTTGCCGACCTGGAACGTGCCTTCGGTGGGCATGCAGTTCTGCTTGGTCGTCATGAAGTAGCGGTCCTTGTACTTTCTGCCCTTGAAGGGGAGGACTGTCGTGATGTTCTCATGGTCTTCGAGGATGTCCATCTGGAAGTCCAGCTTGACCTTGCCCCGCTCATACTGCAGGTAGCGGTAGGTGGCGCCGGTCAGGAACTTGAAGTGGGCCTTTCCGATGGTCATTTCGACAGTGTTCGGTACATCGCCTTTCGGGGGCAGGACATACTTGTCTTTTCCGCCGAGGAAGATGTCCATGGTGTTGGAGATGACTTTTCCTTCCTGCAGGTCGACGAGGACCGCGTTGACATAGCCGCCAAGGGTGATGTTCGCGAAGCTCAGCTGGACCATGTAGTGTCCGTCGGAGAGCTGATAGAAGTCCCACTCCTTGCGGTGGATGAGCTTTTTGACCCGGTCGCGGTCATAGTCGAAGACGTTGTGACGGGCCCAGCCGGGGGACAGCAGTGTGCCGTCTTCCGCGAGCAGTGTGGTGGGCTCGGTGTACTCCGTCTGTTTGCTCGGGTGCTTCCAGTCCTGCCAGGGGGTGTAAGTGCGTTTCATGTTCGTTTCCTCCTTCTTACACGGGATCGTTCGAATGATTTGTCCAGTTCCATCATAGCCTTTTTTGATGAAAAAGGGAAGAGAAAAAGCCCCCTGAGACTGCTTGTTGTCTCAGAGGGCTTTACAGATATTTGCTTATTCCTGATCGAAGTCTTTCTTCGTCAGTTCCTCGACTTCCTCACAGACTTCCTTGAGACCGCAGGTGGCGCAGTCCATCTTGACGTCTTTCATGAGGTGGTCGAGAGCCGTAGTGATCTGTTCCGAACGCTCCATAATATCTTCCAGCTTTTTGTAGGGAAATGCGGGGTCGGTGATGAAGAACAGTTTGACGGCTTCCACCGATGCGTTTTTCTTGTAGGCGTCGATGAAGGACTGGCCTACCTTCGCAAAGTCGAGGCCTTTGCGAAGCGCATCTTTGCCGACTCGGACGGCTTCTCTGTGGGAGAAGGCCGAGATCCGCAGCATGTAGCCTTCGGGGCTCAGATGGTAACGGGTGTATTCGATCTTCCGGATCATCGCGTAGAGTTTCTGACCCGTACCCATTTCCTCTTCGTTGACCCGGAGGAAGGCGATGCGCGCGATGGGGCTGTCGCTGGAGAGTTCCGGCAGGTCCTTGCCGATGAGGTACACTTCATCTTTCGGGACAAAGGACTCTTTGTCGGTCAGCGCGATACTGCTGACGGCGGGGAGGCCTTTTCCGCCCAGCTCATAGGCGGTGTCGGCGGCGAAAAGGACCTGGTTGTTGCCGAGGTCTTTCCAGTTACCGGCGCCGGTGAGGTCGAGGGGCTGCATGTGGAAATCTGCCACGAGTTCTTCCATGCCGATCAGGCATTCATCATAGAGCTTCATACTGGATACCTTCCTTTATACTTTGGGATCGCGTTTCCGCAGGTCATAGACCTTGTCGAGATAGGGCTCGAGGAATGCCAGGAGCTTCATGTCGAGGTACTCGAAGCCGCCTTCAATGGCGCGCTCGAGGATGGCTCTCGAGAACTCGCAGAGGAAACTGGTCATGTAATAGGTCGCCATATCCATGGAACCGGAGCGCGGGGCCCGGAGCCGGATGGTGAACGTGCCCGGAAGGTCCATCAGGACTTCCGGAGTCTGGAAGCAAATGTTACCGATGCATTTGCGGCCGTCTTCGGTTGCCTGACGAACGAGTTAGTTGTCGACATCGTCCAGGAGACGTTCCAGGGTGAACAGGTGTTTGAGATCCTTCATAAATATCTCCTCATAAAATACCTAACTTGGTGAGAGCTTCGACAGCTCCCTGATGGACTGCGGCTTCCGGAGGCAGTTCGAAAACACTCTGACCACTCATGTCAGAGAGCGCCATTTCTCTGTCGTCCGGGATGACTGCCAGAAGATCCAGCGAGCCGGTGTCCAAAGAATCCTTGAGTGACATGTCCGGCATCCGGTTGACGATGAGTCCGGCTTTGTCGAACATGACGAGTTCGCGCGCGACGTCGTGAATGGTCTGCACCACCTGCAGTCCCTTCTTGCTGGCGTCGGACACGAGGACCAGATGGGTCACTTTTTCCATGACTCGGCGATTGACCTGCTCAATGCCGGCTTCGCCGTCGATGACCACATAGTCGAAGTGGTCCGCGATCATGGAGATGACCTCCTTGAGGTAGGCGTTGACTTTGCAGTAACAGCCTGCGCTCTCCGGTCTGCCGATGGCGAGGAACGAGACGTTGTCCCGGATCTCGACCAGCGCGTCGAACATCTGATATTTGGCTTCGCCCAGCAGTTCGACCGCAGCTTTGGTGTTGCCGCCCTCCACGGTCTGGACGAAAGATTTCCGGATGTCGTCGACCGTCGACGTGACGTCGACACCCAGTGCGGTCGAGAGACCGACGGCCGGGTCCGCGTCGATGGCGAGGATCTTCTTGTCCGGATAGTGTTCCGACAGCAGCTTGACGGTCAGGGCAGACAGCGAAGTCTTGCCGACGCCGCCTTTGCCGACCAGTGCCAGAATGGTTGTCGGATTTTCAGTGCTCATAGGTTTACCTCCCTTACCCCAGGTTTTGCTGACCGGAGCCATTTCGGCTCTGGACAAACCATCATAACACTTTTGATTGTATTATTCAATATTTTAAACGTAAATTTTGTGAATGTTTTGGACAAATTGCACATAATAGAATTATGCGCATGACAGATTAGCAGAAATCGTTAATTTGATAACAGGAGTTCTGCGTCCTGTTGGCACACAAAAAGGGTCCCCGGATCGGGACCCTTTTTCTGGTGCGGATAACAGGACTTGAACCTGCACGGGAAGCCCACCAGATCCTAAATCTGGCGCGTCTGCCAATTCCGCCATATCCGCATATGTAATTGCGACGGCTATTATTATCTCTTTTTCAGATGGAAAAGTCAATCGCCAACGGGGGAGAGAAAGTGTACGAATTTATGGACTTTACACCGGAAACGTGGTACACTGGACAAAATACCAAACGTAAAAGGAGCGGTGCCTGTGCCGGGACGTGCTGACTCGAAACTGAAAACCCTATACCTTATGGATATCCTCCGGGAGCAGACGGACGAAGACCATCCGATGTCTGCGGCGGACATCTGCAAGGAACTCGATGACCGCGGCGTCGGGGCAGAGCGGAAATCCATTTACGCGAACCTCGAAGTCCTGCGGCAGTACAACCTCGACATCGTCAAGACGTCGACCCCGAAGAAGGGCTTCTTCCTCGGCGACCGGGAATTCGAACCGGTGGAACTGCGGCTCATCGCCGATGCTGTCCAGTCCGCGAGTTTCATCTCCCAGTCCAACAGCCGGAAACTCATCTCGAAACTCGAGAAGAACCTCAGCATCTACCAGCGGGAGAACTTCCGCAAGCAGGTGTACATCGACCAGCGGAACAAGACGGACAACGACGCCATCTACTACCGCATCAACGAACTGGCGGAGGCCATCGACAAGAAGTGCCGGGTGAAGGTCACTTACGAACGCCGCCGTCTCGAAGAGGGTTCTGCCGTTCGCAACGAGATCCGCATCATGACGGTCTCGCCCTACGCGATGATCTGGCTGAACGACCACTACTACCTCATCTGCAACAACGCGAAGTACGACAACCTCCTGCACCTGCGCATCGAGCGCATCAAGCGGGTCGACATCCTCGAACACGAGCCCGTGCGGCCCTGCTCCGAAGTCTCCGAATACCCGGAGAAGTTCGACACCGCCGACTACAGCGCGAAGATCTTCGAGGGCTTCTCCGGCACTGTGGAAGTCGTCGAACTGCGCTGCGCCCACGAACTCTATGACACCATCGCCGACCTCTTCGGCAACAAGCTCGCCATCATTGACGCGGACGAGAACACCTTCACGGTCCGGGTCGAGGCGGCCACCAGCGCAGGCTTCATCGGCTGGGTCATGAAGTTCGGCACGAAGATGCAGGTCGTCTCGCCGCACCATGTGCGTGAAGCGGTCCGGGAGACCGCCGAAGCGGTGGCGAAACAGTACGCCCTGTAATATGAAAACGAATTATCAGCTGGAGACCGACCGCATCCTGAAGGCGCTCGAGGAGACCGGGCAGCGCCCGCGCCTCCTGCTCCACAGCTGCTGCGGCCCCTGTTCCAGCTATGTGCTCGACTATCTGGCACAGTGGTTCGACATCACGGTCCTCTACTACAACCCCTGCATCGACCCGGAGGAGGAATACGAACTCCGCAAGGACGTGCAGAAGGGACTCATCGACCGGATGAACGAACACGGCCGGAACATCCGGTACCTCGACGAGCCGTACGACCACCTGTCCTTCCTCGACCGGGTGGCGGGCCACGAGGGAGACCGGGAAGGCGGGGCGCGATGTGCCATTTGTTTTGAACAGCGCCTTCGCAAAGCGGCAGAGACCGCAAAGGCCGGCGGATATGACTGGTTCTGCACGACCCTCACGGTGAGCCCCCACAAGAACGCGCAGGTGCTCAACCACATCGGACAGAAACTGGCGAAGGACGTCGGTGTCCCGTTCCTGCCGTCCGACTTCAAGAAGCGGGACGGCTACAAAAAATCCATCGAACTTTCCAGAGAATATTGCCTGTACCGGCAGAACTACTGCGGCTGCGAATTCTCCTCCCGTCCGGAGGAGTCTGACGCCGAAACGCAGGTCATGTCTGCGGTGGTCTCGAAGTCCATCGCCGAAGGAACCGGGCAGGGAAAGGCAGGCTTCCATGAAATCTAAACAGAGGGCGGATGAATTCCGCAAAATGATCATGTTCACCCTCTCCATATTGATCCTTCTGTCACTGACCGTGGCGTTCGGATACACCTGGGTGAACCACATCAATGTCGGCATCATCTGGGCATTCTTCCGGAGAGGCAACTACCTCATCTTCACGCTGTACTTCGTGCTGCAGTACGTGCTGTCTCGTGTGTACGGTGCTCTCAAGATCGACCTCTACCGGGTCTCTGACATCGTCTACTCCCAGGGCATCACGACCCTGCTGGTCGACGCCATCATGTATGCCATCATGAGCCTCGTTGCCCGGAAGATGGTCGCGGTGGCTCCGGTCCTCATCCTCTTCCTCGTGCAGATGGGCATCATCCTCATCTGGGCCTACCTTGCCGCCATCGTCTACCGCAAACTGTACCCGCCGTACCACCTCGTCATCGTCTACAGTTACCATTCGGCGACGAGCCTCGTGCGGAAGATGTCCGCGCGGGACGACCGGTTCATCATCTGCGAGGCGGTCAACATCGATCAGGGGTATGACTACATCAAGGAACGCATCATGGCCTATGACGGCGCCATCATCTGCGACATCCCCGGCTCTCTGCGCAACGACATCCTGAAGTACTGCTACGACAACGGCAAACGTACCTACGTGACGCCGAAAGTCTCCGACATCATCATCCGCTCCGGCGAGAACCTGCACGTGTTCGACACGCCGCTGCTGCTCTGTCGCAACACCGGCCTCACCTTCGAACAGAAGGTCCTCAAGCGGATCGTCGACATCCTCCTGAGCCTCATCGCCCTCATCATCACGAGCCCGTTCATGCTCATCACGGCCATCCTCATCAAGGCCTACGACCGGGGCCCGGTCTTCTACAAGCAGGCCCGTGTCACGAAGGACGGCAAGGTCTTCGACATCATCAAGTTCCGTTCGATGATCCCGAACGCCGAGGCCGACGGCAAGGCTCACCCGGCCGTCTCCGATGACGACCGCATCACGCCCATCGGCAAGGTCATCCGGGCCATCCGGTTCGACGAGATGCCGCAGATCTTCAACATCCTGAAGGGCGACATGTCCATCGTCGGTCCCCGTCCCGAACGGACGGAACACGTCGAAAAATACACGAAAGAGTTCCCCGAGTTCGCCTACCGCCTCAAGGTCAAGGCCGGCCTCACCGGTTACGCCCAGGTCTACGGCAAGTACAACACGACGTCTTACGACAAACTGAAACTCGACCTCTTCTACATCGAGAACTACAGCCTGCGAACCGACATCCGGCTCATCTTCATGACCATCAAGGTCCTCTTCATGAAGGAGAGTACCGAAGGGTTCGACAAGCAGGATGACGGCGCCGCCGGCGGCGCTCCTGAGAGCTGAGTCAGACGGTTCTTTTCGTAAATCGCCAAAAAGAAAGCCTCCCTTGCGGGAGGCTTTTTCTCGTTTGAAAATGTGGTCGAAACTCAGACTCAGTCGGCTTCGATGATGGCTTTGGTCTCGCGGGCGATCATCAGTTCCTCGTTGGTGGGGATCATGAAGATGGCCGTGTTGGAGTCCTCCGCGTCGAGGCGGACTTCCTTGCCGCGGACACCGTCGTTCTTCTCATAGTCCATCTTGATGCCCATGAACTCGAGTTCCCGGCAGATGCCTTCGCGGACGTTGCAGCCGTTCTCGCCGATGCCGGCGGTGAAGACCAGAGCGTCGAGGCCCTGGAGGGCAACGATGTAGGAGGCGATGAGTTTCGGGACCTGATAGTAGAAGATGTCGAGGGCCAGCTGGGCGCGCTCGTTGCCTTCTTCGGCGGCGATCTCCACGTCGCGCATGTCGGAGGAGACACCGGAGACACCGAGGAAACCGGCCTGCTTGTTCATCATGTTGGTGGTCTGCTTGGCAGTCAGGTCGTCCTTCTCCTGCAGGTAGGTGACGACGGAGGGGTCGATGGCGCCGCAGCGGGAACCCATGATGAAGCCGTCGAGCGGGGTCAGACCCATGGAGGTGTCGATGACCTTGCCGTCTTTGATGGCGGTGATGGAGGAACCGTTGCCGAGGTGGCAGATGATGACCTTCTTGTACTCCGGATGGAGTTCCTGAAGACGGTTCGAAACATAGTTGTGGGAAATGCCGTGGAAGCCGTAACGACGGACGCCGAACTCCTCATAGTAGCGGTAGGGGATGGCATACATGTAAGCCTTCGGCGGCATGGTGGTGTGGAACGCGTTGTCGAAGACGACGACATGGGGCGTGTCCGGGCTGAAGGACTTCTTCGCGGCACGGATGCCGTCGAGGTTCGGGCCGTTGTGCAGGGGAGCGAGGTCGATGAGCTCTTCGATCTTGTCCTCGACGTCTTTGGTGACGAGGTGGGACTCGGCGAAGTACATGCCGCCCTGGACGATGCGGTGACCGATGGCGGAGATCTCGTTCAGCGAGTCGATGACCTTGGTCTCGCCGCTGGTGAGGATCTTCTTGACCTCATTGAAGGCCGCGGTATGGTTCGGCAGGACGATGTTGAAGTCGACCTTGACGCCGGTATTGGTCTCTGCTTTGATGTGGCCGTCGATGGCGATGCGCTCGCAAAGGCCTTTGGCGACGACTTCTTCGTTCGACATATCGATGAGCTGATATTTCAGGGACGAAGAGCCGGAGTTGATGACGAGGATCTTCATGGGGTTTCTCCTTTAAAACATTTCCAAATTTCTTATTCGCTGAGAATTGCGACTATTATAAAACAAATTGCCAAGTTTTTCCACGTCGATTACAATAGAATTGAAAGATTTCCCTGAGAAATCTCACACAGGAGGCACTTTTTTATGAAAACCACAGGCATCGTAGCAGAATACAACCCCTTCCACAACGGTCACAAGGCGCTGGTCGACCGGTGTCGGGAGAACGGAGCCACCCACATCGTTGCGGCGATGAGCGGCAATTTCGTGCAGAGGGGCAGCGTTGCCATCATGGATAAACGGGCGAGAGCCGCGGCCGCCATCAAAGGCGGGGTGGACCTCGTCGTGGAACTGCCGGTACCCTTCGCGGTCGCTACGGCGGAAGTGTTCGCCCGGGGCGGCGTCTCGGTCCTCGCCGGTCTCGGCTGCGTGGACGCGCTGAGCTTCGGCGCTGAATGTGAGGACCTTTCGCTCCTGCAGTCGGCGGCAAAAGCCGTCACCGACCCGAAGGTCGATGAACTCATCAAGACTGAACTCTCCGGCGGCGTCAGCTACCCGACGGCCCGGGCCTATGCGGTCCGCACCGTGTACGGCCCCGACATCGCCGATGTGCTCGAAGGACCCAACAACATCCTCGCGGTCGAATACCTCAAGGAACTGGAGCGTCGGGGGAACCCGATGGCGGTCGAACCCATGAAACGGGTCGGCACCGGCCACGACGGCCTCACCGCTACCGACGAATTCGCGAGCGCGTCCATGCTGCGCATCCTGTTAGAGCGTGGCGATGAACGGGCCTTCGACTTCATGCCGGCGACCACGGAAGTGGAATTCAAACGCATGGTCGGCGTCGGCAGAGCGCCGGTCAAAGTGGAAGAGAGCGAGCGGGCCATCCTGTCCCGGCTCCGCATGCTGACGCCGGAGGAGATCCTGCAGGCGCCGGACGTCTCGGAGGGCCTCGAGAACCGCATCTACAACGCCATCCAGAGTGCCACGTCTCTCGAAGAACTCTACGACATCGTCAAGACGAAACGCTATACCCACTCCCGCATCCGCCGCATCGTGACGGCCCTGTACCTCGGCATCCGTCCGGAGGACCGGGAAGCCGTCCCGTACCTGCGCGTCCTCGGGTTCAACGACCGGGGCCTCGAGATCCTGAAAGCGGCGAAAGAGACCGCCACACTGCCGGTCATCACGAAGCCCGCCGCCATTGCCGGACTCGATGAAAAAGCCCGGCACACCTTTGAACTGGAATGCCGGGCGACGAATCTCTATAACCTCGCGACGCCCCGGATCCTTCCGTGCGGGACCGAGTACTCCGACGAGATCGTCATGCTATAAACTTGTTACTCTGACAGCAGGGTGCCGACACAGGCATCCTGCTCTTTTTCTGCCCCCGTGATGTGGACGGTGACCAGCTCGTTGTGGCGGTCCCGGTCGGAGGGGAAGCGGACGGGCGTGTAGTTCATGGTGTAGCCGGTGACGAAACCGTTTTCGAAGGTCTCGCAAAGGACTTCTGCATCGCGCCCGGTCTGGGCCTCCAGGAACTCCATGCGCAGTGCGTCGCCCACCTCGATCATGCGGCGGCAGCGCTCTTTCTTGACCGCTTTGGCGATCTGCGGCTGCATCTCGGCAGCGGGTGTCCCGGTGCGGGGCGAGTAGGGGAAGACGTGGATCTTCTCAAAGCCGATCTCCTTCGCGAAGGCCATGGAGTCCTCAAAGTCCTCCTCGGTCTCGAAGGGGAAGCCCACCATGATGTCCGTCGTGATGGTACCGTCGGGGAACGTCTCTCGTAGTTTGTCGCAGAGGGCTTTGTAAGCCTTCGTGTCGTAGTTGCGGTACATGCGCCGCAGCGTGTTGTCAGACCCGCTCTGCAGGGAGATGTGGAACTGGGGACAGAAGTTCGGGAACGACGCCAGCTTTTCGATGGCCTCCGGTCCGATGTTGTCGAACTCGAGGGAGCCGATGCGGACCCGGTCGAAGCCCATGTTACAGGCGAGCTCGATGGGGTCGGTGAAGTGCTTCCCGATGTCCGGTCCGTAGCAGCAGAAGTTGATGCCGACGAGGACGACTTCCCGGTAACCGGCCGCTTTGATCTGGGTCAGTTCTGCCTCGAGGTCCTCGAGGGTGCGGGAACGGCTCCGGCCGCGGGCGGTGGGGATGATGCAGTAGGAACAGCGGCGGTTGCAGCCGTCCTGGACCTTGATGAAGGCCCGGGTCCGTCCGAGAAACTCCTCGATGGGGACGTTCTGGAAGGTTTCGTCCCGGTCGTGGGCGAGGACGTCGAGCACTTTTTCCGGTGTCTTTGCCTCAGCCTTTTCGGCGAAGAACTCATTTACGTAGTCGATGATCTTTTCCTGGTCCCGGACACCGGCGACGATGTCCGCCTCGTCGAGGGACGCGGCTTTGTCAGGGTAGGCCTGGACCATGCAACCGCTCAGGACGACACAGGCGTCGGGGGACATGCGGCGGAATTTCCGGATGGCCTGGCGGGACTTCTGGTCGGCGACTGCTGTGACCGTGCAGGAGTTGATGACGTAGACGTCAGCGCCCTCCGGCTCCTCGGTCAGGGTGAACCCCGCGCGGCGGAAGCGTTCCGCCAGAGCTTCGGTGTCGTACTTATTCACTTTGCAGCCGAGCGAATGGAGATAGACCTGCATGTCCTCACCGCCTTTCCGGGTGTTGAAATCGCCTTATTATAAGCGACTTCCTCTTTTTTATCAATATGCTATATTATAGTTTGACACTTCACGCGGTAAAATGGTAAAATTTCAAATGAATATTTAAGCCAACGAGTACTCTGGAGGGAAATGAAATGATCGATAAAAAAAGTTCCTATCCGGTCATCCTGGTCCCGGGCGTCCTGGGCTACGGAGACGATGTCAAACTGTCGAAGGTAATGCCGTATTTCGGCACGATGTCCGCCAGCGCTGCGAAGACCATCCGCAGCCTCGACATCCCCTGTCTCACGGCGACCTTTACCCCGGCTGCGGGCATCTGGGAACGTACCTGTGAGCTCTATGCACAGATCGCCGGCGGCACGGTCGACTACGGCGCTGCCTATTCCAAACGGAACGGGATCCCCCGTTACGGCAAGACCTATGACGGATTCGTCGAAGACTGGGGAAAACTCAACGAATTCGGAAAATATAACAAAGTCACGCTCGTCGCCCACGCGTTCGGCGCACCCGTCGCCCGTATGCTGGCTTACCTGATGGCCTTCGGTTCCCAGAAAGAACAGGCCGAAGGGGGAGACGTGTCTCCGCTCTTCCTTGGTGGAAACAGCAAGGCGGTCCACGCGGTCGTCACCCTCGCCGGTAACAACGACGGCACGACCCTCATCCAGGCCCTCGAGGACAAAATGCCCGGTGCCACCCGGAAGCTCACCGGCCTCTTCTTCAAAATGAAGGGCGACTATTACACCGACGAAGATGTCGAAGAATACCTCCAGAAGTCCCGTTCCAACATGTTCTATGAGATGGGACTCGACGGCATGGCTGACTTCAACAAACGCATCGAACCGAACCCCGACACCTACTATTTCGCCTATTCGGCAGAAGCGACCCGGGACTATGCCCGCCTGCTCCCCAAACGGAAGATCGGCAAGTACGAGAACCCGTTCACCTCGAAGTCCTATCAGCGTTCCATGAAGAACCAGCGTGAACTCACGCTTCCGGACCTGAGACACGGCGGTCTGCCCGTCGCCCCGACGGCTGCCCTCATCGGCACCTACAAAAACTATCTGGCCGATGCTCCGCTGGCCACCCCGGTCATGCATCCGAACGACGGTCTCATCAATACCGATAACACGCTGGCTCCCTCCACCGAAGCGGTCCGGGCTTATCGTTCCGTGAACGACTGCTACCCCGGTGAGTGGTACCAGATGCCCATCTGGGAAGGCAACTCCCTTGGCTACCTCGGCGTGTTCCAGCGCCCCGACAAATACCGGGACTTCTACATCGATATGATGAAGATCATCTGCAACCTCATCGAAGAATAATTGCAAGATGCTTCGGGCGGACATCCAGTCGGGTGTCCGCCCTCTCTCTTGATAATCTTTGTTAATTATGATAAAATATCTTTCCTGACTTTTGGTAAATCGCCAAAGTACT
>Ga0326512_10000678_pt1 | contig 28965 bp, 58 predicted proteins | sample 1_2617_0518_D_FD_203652 | JGI IMG/M metagenome (GOLD analysis project Ga0326512, IMG submission 203652) | Bovine rumen microbial communities from UC Davis, California, United States - 1_2617_0518 | ecosystem: Host-associated > Mammals > Digestive system > Stomach > Rumen | place: USA...
CTTAAGAAAAACTGGACATAGATAACAAGTGTTTTTGGAAGATAGGCAATAGTTGAGAAACCTTAATGGGAGGGTGACTATGAAAAAACCGATTAACCTTGAGAAACAGGCGGAAATCATCTTACAGAGGGCCGAGGAAAAGGGAGTACAGAGCAATTTCTTTTTTGCTACTACCTTTAAGCGCTATCAAGTGCAGATGCAGGCATTATCAGCACTGGAAGAGGCCATAAAAGAGCACGGCCCGACAGTTACAAAGGAATACGTCAAAGGGCGGGAGAATCTAGTGGTTAATCCCGCCATAACTGAATATAACAAGACCTCGACCGCGGCAAACGGCACAGTTGCGACCTTGATAAATATTTTGAAATCATTAACCGACGAACCCGGAGGCCAAAGCAAATTCCAAGCTTTCATGGATGCCATAAATGACTAATTATATCCTCTCCTACTATCAAGGCATACAGGACGGGTCAATAGTAGTCGGGAAATGGATTAAAGCATTATATGATCGCATAATCAAGGGATTAGAAAACAAAGAGTTTTTCTACAACCCCAAAAAGGCAAAGGCGGCAATCGCTTTTATTGAAACTTTCGCGCATCACCACGAGGGAAATTTAGCGCCCCAACTTCTCAAACTGGAGTTATGGCAAAAGGCGGCGCTTGCGGTGATATTTGGAATAGTGGACGAGGATAACACGAGGCATTTCCGAGAGGTTATCATGGTTGAGGGCAGGAAGAACGGTAAAACGCTTTTCGACGCCTCGATAGCCGAATACATGGCATACGCGGACGGGGAATACGGGGGCAGGCTTTACTTTATCGCTCCCAAACTCCAACAGGCGGCGCTATGCTACGATGCTTTCTATCAAATGATAAGCAAAGAGCCCGAACTGGACGCCATGACCAAAAAGCGCCGGACGGATATATACATAGAATCGACCAACACGACGGCGGCGCCGTTAGCGTTTAGTCAAAAGAAATCGGACGGGCTTAACCCGTCTTTTGTATCATGTGATGAAATAGCCTCATGGAGTGGCGACGCGGGCCTAAAGCAGTATGAAGTGTTGAAAAGTGCTCTAGGCGCACGTAAACAACCTCTATTGCTTTCAATATCCACCGCAGGATATGAAAACGAGGGCATATACGACGAACTCATTAAAAGGGCCACACGTTATTTACTAGGGGATAGCCGGGAAACTCGGTTACTCCCTTTTTTGTATACCATAGACGACATTACGAAGTGGAACGATATTAACGAGTTACAAAAAAGTAACCCAAATTTAGGCGTTTCCGTTTCGGTTGACTACCTACTGGAAGAAATAGCGATAGCCGAGGGCTCGTTAAGCAAAAAAGCGGAATTTCTAACGAAATACTGCAATATAAAACAGAACTCCTCGCAGGCGTGGCTATCAACGCAAGCGGTAGAGAAGTGTTGCGGAAAACCGTTAAGCCTCGAAGATTTTCGCGGGTGTTATTGCGTCGGCGGGATTGACCTATCCCGAACGACAGACCTAACGGCGGCATGTATCGTTATTCAGCGCGACGGCGAGTTGTATGTATTTACAAAGTTTTATCTCCCGGCGGAGAAGATAGACGAGGCCACGGAGCGCGACGGGCTACCGTATAAGATTTACATGCAACGCGGACTACTGGAGGCGTCCGGGGATAATTTTGTAGATTATATGGACTGTTATAAATGGTTCACGTCGTTAGTGGAGGACTACGAAATACTCCCGTTACAAGTCGGTTATGATCGCTACAACGCTTTACAGTTAACGCAGACCATGCAGGGCTACGGGTTCCACATGGACGACGTTTTCCAAGGCTATAACCTAACGCCAGTGATTAACGAGGCCGAGGGCATGATAAAAAATGGCTCCGTGCATATCGGCGATAATGATTTGTTAAAAGTTCACTTTTTAGACAGTGCTCTAAAGATTGACGCGGAATCAGCAAAAAGCAAGCTAATCAAGATGTATAAAAACGCCCACATAGACGGCATGGCGGCCTTTTTAGATGCTATGACCGTTAGGCAGAAATGGTGGCAAGAGATAGGGGCGCAACTAATGAACGAGGGTTGAGAGATGGGATTGTTTGATAGGATATTTCGACCGAAAGACGCAATAGAATCAATAAAGGCATTACGCGAGGCCAAGAGGTATTTTGGCACTTTGACGGCCTACGAGCCCGTTTTTCACAGTTGGCGCGGTGCTATCTATGAGTACGAGCTAGTAAGGGCGGCGATAGACGCCCGGGCGCGTCACATATCCAAGTTAAAGGCAGACATACACGGCACGGCGCAGTTATCTTTACAGAGCAAGCTAAAACAGGGCCCGAACCAGTGGCAAACATGGTCGCAGTTCCTTTATCGGGTTTCAACTATTCTCGATAATCAGTCAACGTGTTTTATAGCGCCCGTATTTGACGCGGATATGCGGATAACGGGTTACTATCCTCTCCTACCCGAAAAATGCTCGATCGTGGAGTATGATGGCGAGGCGTGGTTAAAATATGCCTTTAGTCGTGGACAGGTCGCGGCGGTCGAGTTGAGGAAGTGCGGGATTTTAACGAAATTTCAGTATAAATCGGACTTTTTCGGCACGAATAACGACGCCCTAGACGATACTATAAAACTCGTGGATATCCAAAGACAGGGCATCAAGCTAGCGGTTAAGAACTCGCAAACATATAGATTTATGGCGCAGTTAACAAACTTCTCCAAGCATGACGACCTAGTACAAGAACGCGACCGCTTTACGGAGGAGAATTTTTCAAAGGACGCCAAGGGCGGAGGGTTGTTACTTTTCCCGAATACCTACAAGGATATTCAGCAGATAAAGACGGACGCCTACACCATAGACGCCTCACAAATGGAATACATCAGAACTAACGTGTATAACTATTTCGGCGTTAATGAGAATATCCTGCAAAACAAGGCGAAGAGCGACGAGCTCGACGCCTTTTTTAATGGGGCTATTGAGCCGTTTGCTATCCAGTTTAGCGAAGTAATGACAAAAGCGATTTTTTCCGAGAGGGAAAGGGCGCAGGGCTCCCGGTTCGTGGCAAATGCTAACCGTTTGCAGTATATGACCGTCAACGAAAAGGTGGCTATGGTTCAGCAGTTACTAGACCGTGGCGTAATGAGCATTAACGAGGCTAGAGAGCTATTCAACTACGAGGACGTAGAGGGCGGCGATTTGAGGACGATAAGAGGCGAATATAAGGACGCGTCCGACCTCGACACAATAAACGTCATACAGGAGGAAAAGAACGATGAATGATAAATTTTTGCGTAATTACAAGTGCGAAGTAAGAGCCGAACAGAACGAGGAACACGGCGACTACATCACAGGTCAGCCGATAGTGTTTGGCGCGTCAACCGATATCGGGGGAATGTATGAGGAAATCATAGACGAGGGCGCACTTGATAACGCCGACCTTAAGGACGTGAGGTTTTTAGTTAATCACAACCTCGATATGATACCGCTCGCACGTTCAAGAAATAACAACGCTAATTCAACCATGCAACTTGAAAAGGTACAGGGCGGGCTTAATATCCGCGCCGACCTCGACACCGAACACAACGACACGTCGAGGGCGTTGTATAGCGCAGTTTCCCGGGGCGATATATCGGGAATGTCATTTATGTTTACGGTCACTAGGGATGAATGGGAGGATTTAACCTCTGATTATCCTAAAAGACATATAAAAGAAATCGGGCGGGTTTTCGAAGTGTCAGCCGTTACCGCGCCCGCATACGAACAGACTAGCATAGAGGCAAGGTCGGACGCCGAGGCACTGGAGAGTGCAAAGGCGGCACTGGAGAGCGCAAAAGAGGCCGAACGCCGCGAGGCTACGAAATCAGAAATCATGGCAAGACTTGAAAAGTTGAGAGGTGGAAAAAATGACAAATGAGGAAATCAAAGCACTTGACCTCGATGGAATAGAGGCAAGGGCCGAGGCAATAGCCGAGGAAATGAACGCAGACGGGGCAGACCTTGACGCGCTCAACAACGAAGTAACCGCGCTCGAGGAGCGCAGACAGGCCATTATAGCCGAAAGAAAATCAAAAGTTGACGCCGTTATATCGGGCGCAGGAAAGGAAGTGGAGAAAATGGAAGAGAGAGCAGTAAAGACCCTTGACGAGGTTAGGGCATCACAGGAGTATATCAACGCATACGCCGAGTACCTTAAGACTGGCGACGCTACCGAGTGTAGGTCACTTCTTACGGATAATGTCAGCGGACAGACAGGAACCGCAGGCGTACCCGTTCCTACATACGTAGAGGATAGAATAAGAACCGCATGGGATAACGACGAGATCATGTCAAGAGTTAGGCGCTCTAACATCGCAGGAAATCTGAAAGTAGGTTTTGAGCTTTCAGCCGACCCCGCCGTAGAGCATACCGAGGGTAGCGGCGCAATCGACGAGGAGAAGTTACTTCTCGGTATCGTTGAGCTCGTACCCAAGACCCTTAAAAAGTTCATCACAATAAGTGATGAGGTTATGGATATGAAAGGACAGGCATTTCTTGACTATGTGTATGACGAGATCGAGTACAGGATAGTTAAGCTTGCCGCCGATAAGGTGGTAGACGATATCACAAGCGCGCCCACAACCGCAACAACTAGTGCCGCATCAGTGGCACACGTTGAAACCACAGGCATCAAGGATATCGTTAACGCTATATCCAAGCTTTCCGACGAGGCCAGAAACCCCGTGGTTATCATCAATAAAGCAACTTACGCTTACTATAAGGGCCTCGCTATGCAGGCTAACTACGGGTTTGACGTGTTCGACGGTTTGACAGTGCTCTTTAACAATACACTGTCAGATATCAACGACACACCCGCAAGCGGTGTCACCAACTTTGTCGGAATAGTCGGCGACCTTGATGGTGAGTCTTGTAACTTCCCCAACGGTTATCAGCCCACTTTCAAGTATGACGACCTCTCACTTGCAGAGCAGGATCTTGTTAAGGTAGTTGGACGCCTGCCGATGGCTCACGGCGTAACCGCTAACGGTAGGTTCGCAGTTATCACAAAGACAGGAGCTTAATATGCGCAAGGTTAAGATACTTAACGACACGCGGGTTAATCTTCCTAAAGATACCATCGTAGAGGTTAGCGAGCAGGAGGCCGAGAGGCTTCTTGCTTTCGCCTCGGCGGTAGTAGTAGAGGACGAGCCCGTTAAGCCCGCTAAAAAGGGCAAGAGGTGAAAATATGTTAGAGAAAGTAAAAGCATCACTCGGTATTACGTCGCAGGCGTTTGACGAGGAAATAACGGACAACATAGCGGCGGCCCTTGACGATTTAGGATTAACCGCAGACGTTACCAACCTAGACGAGGCCGAGCCCTTGATACAGAGGGCAATAAAGACTTATTGCGCGTGGGTTCATAACGCGAATCATGGAAACATGGACTTTGCGGAGTCGTTCAAAAGGTCATACGACGAGATAAAGAGTACGCTTATAACTTCCTCACATTTCACAACATGGGGCGAATGATGGATAGAGAGGGCATTGTTACAATCTGTAAATTACAGAACATATCAACCCCGGGGCGTATGCCCGTGGATAAGTTAGTACCTATAACGACGGCCTATTACAGAAAAAGAACCGTCGGATATAACCGCTTATACGCGGCGATGGGTGCTAATCAGTCTATATCCATGCTTATACGGTGCTTTAACATCGAGGCCCCGCAAGAGCCCGAAATATACGTAGTTTCCGACGATGGCACACAGTTTCGCGTGTCAGCCATACAGGAGATCGTAGACGAGGGCGCGGTAGACTTCACTCTGTCAAGACTGGAGGAAAACTATGACGTCGTTACAGAATAGGCTCGAACCTTTAGGCGTGGCACTGGCACAAGTCACCGAGCACACATACCATTATTGGCGTAGCGCTCCCAAAGGCGTGAAAAAGTACATAATTTGGGCGGAGGACGGCGAGCAAAACTCCTTTAATGCCGATAACCGCAAGCAAAGGCAGGGCATATCCGGCACAATAGACTTTTTCACGCTCGAGGAGTACGACGCCTTGATTGATGATATACAGGACGCCTTACAAGGTATTGAAAACCTTTCATGGAATCTTAATAGCGTCCAGTATGAAGAGGACACACACTTTATACATTACGAGTGGTCTTTCTATATGAGGTGATTATGGCTACTTTTCAGTTTGAGGGCGTCGATAATCTCATAGCGCAGTATCAATCCTTGTTAGGAATGACCGACGAGATAATAGGTAAAGCCGTAGGCGCGGGCGCCGGGGTAGTTGCGGACGCCGTAAAAGCCGAAATAAAGGCGTTACCCGTGAGTAATCAGTATAACTCCGGGGTCGTTAATTCAACGCAAAAAAAAGGCTTGATAGACGGTTTCGGTATCGCGGGCATGAGGAACGACAACGGCTTTCTTAATGTCAAGCTCGGATTTGACGGCTATAACAACAACAAGACGAAGAAATACCCCAACGGTCAGCCTAACTCACTTATCGCAAGGTCGATAAATAGCGGTAGTTCATACCGCAAGAAAAATCCTTTTGTTGACAGGGCGACAAAGGCCACTAAATCAAAGTGTGAAACCACGATGGAAGAAAAACTTAATTCAGAAATTCAAAAGTTAATAGGAGGCTAAAAAATGGCGGCAGGAAGAGTTGCAACTGGTTTTTCACTCCCTTACGTGGCGCGATATAGCGCAAACGGCGGAGTAGTTACCTATACGGGGGCGCGTCAGCTTGCCCGGGGCGTAAACGTTAATTTACAGCCCGAATCAAGCGACGACAACAATTTTTATGCGGATAACGTAACCGCAGAGAGTGCAAGCGGAGTATTTACAGGCGGTACCGTAGAATTTGAAGTGGACGGCCTTTTCATGAACTCCGAGCGCTTTATATTTGGACTTCCCGAGGCGGGCGCCGACGGTTGGACGGGGTTCGGTGATGATGCAGTACTCCCGTATCTCGGCGTAGGTTTTATAACAAGATGGATGAGCGACGGCGTAACAACCTATCAGCCTACCATCCTTACAAAAGTTAAGTTTTCACTCCCGCAGGGCGAGAGAGCCACACAGGAGGATGAGATCGATTGGCAGACAACCACATTAACCGCGTCACTTATGAGGGATGATAGCGCTAACCATAATTGGAAGTTCGAGGGCGCATCGTTCGCCACAGAGGCGGAGGCGCTTGCGGCATTACAGGCAAAGCTCGGCGGCGTGGCTATCGCGCAGATATCCGGGCTCACCGTTGGCACACTTACACTTGACCCCGTTTTTGCGGCAGGAACTACGGCATATACGGCAAGCGGTAGCGCCGGAGATACCGAGGCGGTCAGCGTGACGGCAGGAACAGGCGTTAACGTAGCAATAACATTCAACGGCGCACAGATCGAAAGCGGTGATAACATCGAACTCGTGGCAGGAGCAAATACACTCGTGGTAGTTGCAAGCGGCGAGGGCATGACAACAACAACTTACACCGTATCAATAACGGCGGCGTAATTAAGGGAGAACCAAATGATAAAAAAAGAGGATTTACTTTTCGATGTAAGGGCTCGCGTTAAAATCGCGAACCTTTGCAAAGATAAGAAGTTCGAAAACATACAACTTCTCTTTGATGGTAGCGAGGAGGACAGGATAAAAAACGTCTTGATAATCCTTAAATTATTAAGCAATTCCGCAGAATACGCAAAGAGAAAAGAGCAGGGCCTAGAGGTTAACGTCAACGCCGATTATAATACTATCCCGCTCACGGTAGACGATATGTATGACATGAAAGTCTACGAGATAGGGGAACTCGAAAACCTTATAGTCGAGGTAATAACCCGGGATAGCGAAAGAACGGTAGAGGCGAAAGACAAAAAGGGCAAAAAAAAAGAAGTATAGAGTTAAACGAGGCGTGGATAATCTTTTACGCGCATCAGCTCAATTTAGGTATAGAAGAGGCTCTCACGATGAAGTGGGGGCTTTTTCTTGACCTATTAGCGTGTAGGGCCATTTACAACGGCGCCGACACGAAACAAAAAATAACGTGGAAATATGAGGACGCAATAGCGTTGAGGTGAATATATGGCGGTAAATATCGGGCCCAAAATAGGAATTGATGGCGAGGCCGAATATCGGAAACAAATAAATAATATTATTCAGCAGACAAAAACGCTCAATTCAGAAATGAAAGCCCTCACCTCGACTTTTGACAAAGAGGGCGCGTCCATTAAACAGAATAACGCGCAAAAAGAGCTTTTAACAAAGCAGATCGACGCGCAAAAGGCCAAAGTAAACGAGCTTAACTCCATGCTAGAGAAATCGTCGGAGAAGTACGGCGAGGACGACCAAAAAACGCAGAAATGGGCGCAGGCGGTTAACGAGGCAACGGCAGAACTCAACAGACTAGAGGGCGAGCTTAAAACTATGCCCTCATCCCTTGATATAGTTGGAAGTAAGTTCTCAGCGGTCGGGGATAAGATAAAAGCGGTCGGGGATAAGATGAGCGCCATTGGTACAACCATGAGCGTGGCGGTTACGGCGCCTATTGTGGCGGCGGGTACCAAAATGGTACAGAGTTACGCCGAGGTCGATAAAACGATGGTGCTAGCAAATAAGACTATGGGTAATACCGCCGAGGAGGCGGAGATACTCGAAAGCGCCATGAAATCAGCGGCGGCAAATTCCACTTTCGGGATGAACGACGCGGCGACGGCGGCGCTAAACTTTGCAAGGGCAGGACTGGACGCCAAAGAGGCGGCGGCGGCACTTGCCCCGGCTATGAACCTAGCGGCGGGCGAGGGCGGAGATTTAGATACAGTTTCCGCGGGGCTCGTGGCTACTATAAACGGTTTTCATGGTAGTTTTGACGAGGCATCACACTATGCGGACGTGTTCGCGTCGGCGTGTAATAATTCCGCGCTAGACGTTAATAGCCTAGCGGACTCCATGAGTGTAGCGGCGCCTATTTTCTCATCCGCCGGATATGCGGTAGACGATGCGGCGTTATACCTCGGAATAATGGCAAATAACGGTATAGAGGCAGACAAGGCGGCTAACTCGTTAAAAACAGGACTTGCGAGGCTCGTATCTCCTGCAAAAGACGGCGCGGCGGCTATGGATAGCCTCGGAATAAGCGTTACAAATACCGATGGTACCATGAAAAGTACCGTCCAAATTCAAAGCGAGTTACATGACTCGTTCGCGGCGCTTTCGGAATCCGAACAGATAGCGGCGGCCTCGGCGATATTTGGAAAGAATCAAATGGCCCCGTGGTTGGCGCTTATAAATACGGCCCCGTCAGACGTGGCGGCGCTTAACGAACAGTTAATGGGCGCCTCGCTATCGTTTGATAGTTTTAGCTCAAATTTGGCTAGCTCGGGCGTATCAGTGCAGACCATGACTAGCAATCTACAAGCTCTCGGACTATCTCAAGAGGATTTAGAGGCGGCCTTGCATCAAAGCGGGGGAAGTGCTCAACAATTCGCTACAAACCTTTTAGAGTGGGCTAATAGCGGTACTACTATGGAGCAAGTGATACAAGCTCTCGGCGGTGATTTAGGCACTCTTCAAACGGCTATGAACTCCACCACAGGAACCACCACGGAAATGGCGGATGCCATGATGAGCGGGTTCGGTGGCTCTATCGAAAAAATGAAATCCTCGCTCGATGTATTGGGCTATACCCTCGGCGGAATCATCGCACAGTACATCGGCCCGATGATAGCCAAGGTGCAGGAATGGGTAGATCAATTTCAGTCACTGGACAAAGGTACGCAGGACTTAATCGTAAAGGTCGCGGCGGTTGCGGCGGCAATCGGCCCGGTATTGGTAATCGGTGGAAAAATAGTAAGCGCGATAGGCGCTATAACATCCGCCGTCGGGGTAGTAATCCCCGCTTTAGGTACCATAGGCGGTGCAATAGCAACGGTCGGCGGTGCGGCGGTGGCGGCGCTCCCCGGTATAATAGCGTTTATGGCCCCGTTCTTACCCTTTATAGCGATAGCGGCGGCAGTCGTAGCGGCGGGCGTATTGATTTATAAGAACTGGGATAAAATCAAAGAGTTCGCCGGAAAGGTCGGCGCGGCAGTCAAGGAAAAATGGGATGGTATCAAAGCCAAGACCACAGAGGTATGGAACGGCGTTAAGGAGAAAATTAACGGCGTGATGAGTGGTATAACTTCCAACGTCGGCGAAAGATTAGGCCGTATCAAGTCAGCCTTTAACGAGAACGGCGGCGGAATAAAGGGCGCAGTCGCGGCAGGATGGCAAGCAATTAAAGAATACTACCGCGCAGGATTCGACGTTATCAATTCATTAACGGGCGGAAAACTCGGAGAAATAGCTAGTAAGTTCAAAGAGAAATTTAGCGAGATAGGCTCACAAGCTTTACAGTGGGGCCGTGATATCATCCAAGGAATTATTAACGGTATTACGTCCAAGATATCGGGAATCCGTACCGCGGTGTCGAACGTCGCTAACACGATAAGGAGTTATTTACATTTCTCGGAACCCGACAAAGGCCCTTTGTCAGACTTCCACACATACATGCCCGATATGATGAAATCATTAGCGCAAGGCATGATAAGTAATCTGGGTGTGATCGAGAACGCGGCAACACAGGTTGCGGGCGCTATACTTCCTAACACCGAGCAGAACGCCTATAACTACGGCGGGTTCACAGTCAACGTTTACGGCGCCGAGGGGCAGGACGTGAACGAGTTAGCCGACATAGTATCGGAGAAAATCAACAACGCAATCAACAGAGGCGGTGCAGTATGGGCGTAATACGTCATTTTTTAACAATCAACGGGAAAAACTCCCTAGACTTCAATACGTGGATATCCGGGGGCGGTACTTTCAATAGTCCGCCCCGTGATATTGAAAAAGTAACTATCCCCGGGCGTAACGGTGAACTCATCATAGATAACGGCAGATACGCGAATATAGAGGTTAGTTACGACGCGTTCATAACAAAAGACTTTGACAAGAACATAAGCGCTCTACGGGCTTATATGGGCGCTCTACGGGGGTATAAGGTATTACAGGACACATACGACCCCGAGCATTTTAGGCTCGCAAACTTTTCAAGCGGTTTGAGCGTGGAAACCACGGCCCGAAACCTCGCAGGAAAGTTTACCCTTACGTTTGATTGCAAACCGCAAAGATACCTAATCAAAGGCAATCAGACTTTAGAGGACGTTACCGGGCAGTTATTGAACCCGACGTTATACGACGCGCTCCCGATTATAAGGGCATACGGTACGGGGTCATTTTCAATTAACGGGGTATCGGTCACAATCTCAACGGCTAACGTCTACACGGATATAGATTGTGAGCGGATGGAGGCTTACAAAGGCACGATAAATTGCAACGCCAATATTAACGCTCCAGTATTTCCTAAACTAGCCCCGGGATTAAACACAATCACAACAAACATGAGGCTCGATATAACGCCGAGGTGGTGGGAATTATGACACCTATTTTATACGCTCCAAACACTTCAAACTTTAATAACAACGGCATCGGCGGGTTAAGCGACGCATTAAAGTGTATCGTCACCGAGGAACGTAACGGCGAGTACACGTTAAGCATGGACTACCCGATAGACGGCAATCACGCGGAGTCGTTAGTACATTCCGCGATTATTAAAGTTTTACCGGGCGACGGCGCCACGCTCCAGTTATTCCGCATATCGAAAATCAGCAAACCGATTAACGGAATCATCACCATAGACGCCGAGCACATAAGTTATCAGTTGTCTTTTATCCCCGTGAGTGCGTTTACTGCTAACACATGTAACAACGCTTTACAGGGGCTTAAAAGCCACTCGCTCGAAAGTAACCCGTTTACGTTTTGGACAAACATAACAACCACGGCAAGTTATAAACAGAATATCCCCGCCTCGCTCCGTTCGAGGTTGGGCGGTGTGCAAGGGTCTATACTGGACGTTTACGGGGGCGAGTATGAGTGGGATAACTACACCGTAAAGCTTTACTCACAAAGAGGCGCAAATAGGGGCGTTTCGCTCCGATACGGTAAAAACATAACCGACATAAAGCAGGAAGAAAACATACAGGAAGTTATAACGGGTATATGCCCCGTGTATGATAGCGGAGAGGACACCGTAACACTACCCGAGGGCGTTATACATGCGTCAACGGCTAGTAACTATCCTTACCAACGAACGGCGGTTATTGATTTTACAAGTGACTTTGAAACCCCGCCCACGGTTGCGGAGTTAAGAACGCACACACAAAATTATATAGTTAGACAACGTATCGGAATCCCGAAAGTAAATATAGACGTATCTTTTATAAACCTCAAAAACACCGAGGATTATAAAGACATAGCTAATCTCGAAACGGTCAAACTTTGCGATACAGTGACGGTCATTTTCGAAAAGTTAGGCATCGAGGCCACGGCAAAGGTAATAAAAACCGAGTGGGATGTTATCAAGGAACGTTACACGGATATACAGATCGGCGACGCGAAGAGCTCCCTAGCAAGAACAGTTGTAACCGTTGAGGCCACAACCTCGCAAATACAAAAGATAGCACAAACGGCGGTAACTTCCCAAACGCTAAAGGACGCGATACAAGAGGCGACAGACCTAATAACAGGCGGTACGGGTGGATATCTCGTTATAAATCTTAACGACGACGGGCAACCAAACGAACTGCTTTTGATGGACGCGCCCGACAAGGACGACGCCTCAAACGTGTTGAGGATTAACTATCAAGGTATAGGCTTTAGCACTACGGGCTATAATGGGCCATTTACTACGGCGTGGAATATCAACGGAAATTTCAATGCTAATTGGATTAGGACGGGGATTTTAACAATAGGCGGTACGGCATCGAGCCCGCCCTCGCTCGTCATTAATGACACGGGCGGAAACGAAATAGGCCGATGGAGTACCGCGGGAATATCCGTAAAAAAAGGTAGCATCGAGGGCGCATCGTTAACCGTCGGCGGAGTTAATAACGCGAGCGGGTCAATCACTGTCAAGGATGGCACGAGCCCCACGCCGAATACTATCGGCACATGGAACCAAGACGGCCTATCAGTCAAGAAAGGCGCTATCGAGGGCTCGACAATCACTTTCGGGCAGACAAACGGCACAAAGACCTATTTACGGTATTCAGAGCAGGCGCAAACGGGCCTCGGTACGTTAAAAGGGTTGGAAATGGCCGCCGAGGACACGTTAATAACAAACTCGGCTAAATCAACCTTTGAAACAGCTAACGCTATCTACAAGTACGCCGGAGCAGTAGACGCGAGTAACCACACCTATCTAATGATGAATAAGGACACGGGCGCGGTACTCAATACCACGAACGGCTCAAACTCGGCAGGGTTCGGCGCGAGCGCTAATGCTAGTGGGTCAACGGCAACGGTTAACGGGGTCAACGTCAACCTCAACGGTGATAACGTCAACGTTAAGGGGCCTCTAAAGCCCGCCACGGGCCAAAGTAACGTCAAGATAACATACCCGTCGTTATACGGCATGAACGGCGCTATCGGGTGTTATAACGGTACGCCCGACGTACCGGGTACACAGGTTTTGATACAGACGGCGCTAGCTACTAACGTCGCTATGACGCGCGACGACGGGCAGGTTGTATGGTGGGAGTCGCAGTCAGACGAACGGGTAAAAGATAATATAAAGACCCTCGACGCGGACTTTATAGAGAAGTTCTTTGAGAAGATTAACCCTGTTTCGTTTAGTTATAAAAAGGATCCCGACAAGAAAACATACTATGGACTAACAGCGCAGGAACTGGAGGCCGTGTTAAAAGAGTTGGGGCAGGACACCAAACTAACCGACGAACTACCCGACGGCATCAAGATTATTGACTATAAAAAAATGGTCGGGTTGTGTTTAGGCGCGATTAAAAATCTATACGAAAGGATAAAGAAGTATGAGGACGCAATCAGTAATTCTTAATCTTATACCCTCGGGCGTTAATCCCGTCGTGCACTTATCACAGTACGACCAAGAGGACGACGGCGCGTTGCTTTTCAACATCTATGACGGCAACGTATTAGCCGACCTCACGGGTTGCACGGCTACGATAGAGGGCACAAAGCCCGACGGTACTTTTTACATGTACCCGTGTACGGTTTATAGCACTTACCTCACAAGCGCGGTCAACTTCCAAATGACTAGCATAGCGGGGAACTACCCGGCAGAGGTTAGAATTAACCGAGGCGCGGAGAACGTCGGCACGATAAATCTAACCATGATGGTGGAGCCTGCCGGGGTCGGACGTGTAGACGTGTCAGACACCGAAATACCTAATCTACTGGACGATATCGAAACGTCAGTAGACGAGGCCGAGTATTGGGCGCACGTCGCAGAACACGCCGTAACGGGCGTAGCATCATGGAACGGCAGGACGGGCGCGGTTGTACCCGCCGCGGGTGATTATAACGCCGCGCAGGTGGGCTATGATAACTCTAACAGTGATCTAGACTCCACCGAAACACAGGGCGCAATAGACGAACTGGCGGACAAGGCCAAAAACAAGGTGCTTTTCTTTGAAAACGTACCTTGCTCCGCTATGACGGGAAATTTCGTATCAATCAGCGACGCGAAGATAACAAGCGACCATGTAATGTCAAGTTTTGAGCCTGCAAACCCCGCCGCCATAACAACGGCTCAACCTACATGGACGAGTGGCGCGGGAACGTTCACTATAAACGGCACATGCGCGACGGCAACAACGGCAACGATAATACTAGAGAAAAAAGACAACTAGGAGGTAATGAGAAATGGAAAAGTATTTTTTGACACAGATTAAATGTACCAACGGCACATGGGAAAAGGGGTGCGTAGTAAAGGACACGCTCGACGAGTGTAAACAGGCTTACCACGCATACCTCGGGGCGTATGCTTACGGACACGACGACAAAACAAACTACGTTCAGTGTCACATATCCAACATCGACGGCGCCATAGTAATGGGCGAAGTATGGAAAGGAGCAGAAATATGATAAATACTAGGGTTCTCACTACCCCCCCCAAAAAAAATACGAAAGGAGGACAGGCACTAATAACTTGTCCTCCAAGACTTCCGGAAGGAGGTCAGAGGTGTAAGGGAGGTGACTCCCGTGGCTAGTAGTCAATTTAATGTGGTAAAAAACAACCTAGAAGGTACAGTGTATAGAGGCGACCTAAACAATGTCACCACAGGCGGGGTATATTCCGTTACAACAAGTGAAGTAACTAATTATCCACCAAGTATAGCTTTAACTGCGACAGGAAATCTCATGGTCATAAATACCCCAGCCGCAATACATCAATTATTACTTATCGGAAATACAGTAATACATATGAGAAGATATATACCCGGTTACGGTTGGAGCGTATGGGCGCAAACTACATTAACACCCGAAACCTAGCCACATATACACCGAGAGGTATATGGCAAGTTCACTATTTAACACGAGTTCGAAAATAGTTGTAAAAAATGTGACCTTTACACACGATAACTACCATTTATATCGGAATGACTCGGGCGGTAGGATTATAAACGCTATCAGCACAGATTATCTCCCGATGCTCGTATCAGACACATATACAAAATTCTTTGTTCAAAGTGGGTCGAGTTTGGTAGTTGATACAAGCGACACATCAAAAACTATGTCATGTATCGTGTTAATGAATTAGAGTGCCTAAAACAATGAATGGCATCAAGTATTTTTCATTTACCTAAACTGAAATATACAAGAAAGAGTTATCAAGTAACGACAACCGCAAATAGTTATGTGTCACCATATGGTGCTATCGGATTATTTGAAATACCACAGGCAGACCTAGACGAATATGGTTATCCCGTCAGCGGGGCAGTAACTACTGCCGGGTATCCCATAGCGCCTGTATTGGTGAGTGATACACAGTTGCAAGTTTCTACATATTCAGCGGGGACGTTTACAGTTGCAGTACGATTTTTGAAATTAGTTTAAAGGACACAAGACCAATGACACCCGAAAGTATTGAAGTTATAAAAACCTTAATAACCGCATTTACTACTCTTCTCGTTAGTTTGGGAACGTGGCACGTATCTATGAGGCAGTATCGCATGAAAAACGAAACAATGGTACGTGACGCTATCGAGGACGTAAAGGACACCGTAACCAAAACAACCGCCGACACGCAGGAGCATTTAGCGGTTATCGACCTCAAAATAGAAACCCTCTCGGACAGGGTAGAAAAACATAATCAAGTAATAGATAGAACGAGAGAACTCGAAAAGACCGTAGCTATAAACTCAAACGATATCGAGCACTTGAAAGAGAGGACGTAATGGTTTTATTTTTAAGCGGTTTCGGTGCGGGGTGTTTGGTCGTATATCTTTTGTATGAGGGAGGGATAATATGAGTAATAGAGTTTTTGACGCGTTAAAGTTCACGGCGCAGGTTGTACTTCCGGCGCTCGGTACGCTTTACTTTGCGTTATCATCAATATGGGGCTTACCACCCTACGGGGAGCAGGTCGTAGGCACTATAACGGCTCTTGATTGCTTTTTAGGGGCCGTGTTGGGTATTTCTACATACCAGTACAACGGGGGCGAGCTATGACTACATCTAAAGCAGGAATCGCCCTCATAAAGCGATATGAGGGGTGTAGACTACAAGCGTATAAGCCTATACCCGCCGAAAGGTATTACACAATCGGCTACGGGCATTACGGCCCCGACGTGGCCCCGAATATGGTTATCTCGCAGGCAGAGGCCGAGGCTATACTTGTTAACGACCTCAAGAAGTACGAACAGGCGGTAAACTCTACGGGGTTAACGCTCAATCAATCGCAGTTTGACGCCCTTGTATCGTTCGCCTATAACTGCGGGGTGGGTAACTTAAAAAAGTTAGTCGCAAACCGTACCCCGGAGCAGATCGCGGACGCCATGTTGTTATATAACAAAGGCTCGGGGAAAGTTCTCCCCGGACTTACCAAAAGACGGCAGGAAGAGAGAGCGCTTTTCTTAAGCAGTAACCCCACGGGCAACCCGTACCCCGTGCCCGAAAAATCCATAAAATTGAATTCAAAAGGAAACGGGGTAAGGTGGCTCCAGTATGAACTAAACGATAAAGGCGGTTATAAGCTTATCGTGGACGGCGTAGCGGGGTTACTCACTATCGGCGCGGTTATGGACTGGCAAAAAAAGCACGGACTAGAGGCGGACGGCATCGTAGGCCCCAAGACCAAAGAATCACTTTTAGGCTCGCAGTAATGCGGGCCTTTTTTTATTTTAAATTTTTTCCAAAAACCTATTGACATTTACACCGAATCGGTGTATATTATAATCATCAAATGAAACAGGAGGGAAACACAATGACCACAAAGGAAATCAGAAACATAGTAAAAAACAACATAATCGCACAGGGCGGCAAGCTCTATAACTACAACCTCAACAACATCCGCGCGATGTACGGGGTTAACGGAACCGAGTTACAAAACGCGGTCAACTACTTCCAGTATTCACCGCAACAGGCAAAATTTAGAGCAACCTACAACTTCTATTAAATCACAGACGGGGCCACGAGCCCCGCAGAAAGGAAAACACACATGGACGAATTAAACAGGATATGGAAAGAGCACACAGGAAACGACCTCACAACCGAGGAGGCATGGGGAATGGTTGAATTTGTAAAGATGGTACTCGAAAACGCAGACAAGAACCTAGACGAGGCGACAAGGTGAAACAATCCGGGGCGAAAGCCCCGGGGAAAGGAAAAGAAATGTCAAACTACAAAGCGAAAAAGGTAGCCACATACCGAGATAGATATTTTACAGTTATCACGTATAGTTATAGGGGCAAAGAGTACGACGTAACCTACCCGAACGACTGGAGCGTACTTACTAGCGTAGCAAGGGTACAACACGAGGACGCGCAGGCCAAGATAGACAAAGAGCTAGACAACCCAGTACAGGGCGAACCGATAGACCTTGACGAGATATGGGAAATGATGGGATGGTGAAAACACCGGGGAGAAATCCCCGGTAAATTTTTTTCAAAAAATATCAAAAAAGGGTTGACACATACACCGAATCGGTGTAAGATGTAATCATCAAAGGGAAACACACAGGAGGCTACAACATGACAAAGAGAGAATTAGCAAGGAAACAGGCGGAGCACATGAACAGGATTAACCCCAACGTAAACGTCGAGAGAATGACCGAAGTGTTAGCCACTAAAATGACAAAGCACGAACTCGAAGTAGTAAACGGAATTAACAAGTAAAACACACAACCCGCCCCGGAGGTAACGAGGGCAGAAAGGGAAAGCATGGATTATAAGACAGGGTATAAGCTTTTCGATGATACATACTTATGTGTCTTTGATAAGTGTTTAGTGATCGTCAAAGTTGACAAAGAGGGTAATATTATTAGGGTTTCCACGTTCGGAGAAAAAAAGGAGGCGTAACTATGGATATAAAAGAAATCCGAAAGCTTACCGGGTTAAGCGCCCAAAAGTTCGGCGACAAGTACGACATACCGCTACGGACTATTCAAAATTGGGAGGGTGGCGTTAACACTCCCCCGCCCTACCTAGTAAAGCTACTGGAAAGGGTTGTAAAAGAGGATATTGAAGCAGATACGGAAGGTGAGGAAGTATGACAAGAGAAGAAGCAATAAGTATTTTACATGGAATACGAGCAGATAATCTAAACTTTGATGACCTTTATACCAAAGATAAGTATAATGCGCTTAGTATGGCAATCAAAGCATTAGAGCAAGAGCCATGCGAGGACGCTATCAGCCGACAGGCGGTACTTGACAAAAAAGAATTAGTTGAATTAGAAGATGGGCAATCTTTTTACTGTATAAGTCCCGAAGATGTTGAAACACTTCCATCCGTAACACCACAAAGGCGGGATTTACGCCCGCGGTCATAATTTGGGAAAATCAAGGCCATTTTTTGGCCTATTTTTCTATAATTTCGTGTTGCATATCGTGTTGCATCGTGTTGTATATTATCGTTTTTTTATACCGAAAATCGGTATTTTATCAATTTTATTTTGACAAAGAAAAACCCCGCGAGGCCAGTAACCATGCGGGGTTTGTTGTATTTTCGCCTACTAGGGGGTTTCGGCTATTTTTCAGCGACAGACGGGGCTCGAACCCGTCCACTATTCAGTATTTATGCGGGTTTGCGCCCTCTCCGTGTTGCTTTCGTGTTGCATGAGGTTAGAAAAGTGACTTTCAAAGCGTGAAGTGTACTCTATCAGCTTATCATCCATGACTTGTTGATAACTCTTTTCCATCGTTTGGCGGCTTTTCCATCCGCCCTGCATCATAATGTATTTATCCGGCACACCGAGAACGTGGCAAATAGACGCGTAAAAGCGCCTCAAAGAGTGGAGGCTTATATTTATACCTAAACGGTCACGGAGGTGGGTAAATGACTGCGTTAGGGCGTTAGGATTAGGGGTATTAACTATAAAGCCCTCTCCACTTCCTAAAGCCTTAATTATATCATCGGACACATAGACGGCCCGGGTACTTTCGGGGGTCTTTGCTCTATCCTTGTAAACCCATGCGTTATACCTATCGTGTACTATGTCAGCGTGTACCATTAGGGCGTTTCCGTGGATATCCTCGTACTTTAGAGCGCATATCTCGCCACGCCTTAAACTGCAAGAGCCTAGCAAAATGGCCTTTTTTAACTCGGGGTTGGCGCTCTCCAGTAATCGCTTTATATCCTCATCAGTCGCCACGGTTCGCCGGGGCTCTTTTTTCTGCGGTAGTGTGACCTTAAACCGTCTATCGGTTACCATGTTAAGCGCCGACGCGAGGAAGTGGTAACGATTAGTTACCGTTTTGGGCGATAGGTTCATAGAGGAAACCCACTTTTGCAAGGTCAAGGAATCGAGCTCGGATAGTCTAACGTCATAGAGTGGCGGTAGATCGTGGGTTAAAATCCTCTCATACTCCCGAACGGTTGACGGCGACAGGACGGGCTCTTTCGATGCTATGTAATCCTCGCAAATCTTTTTTATAGTCGGGTCGGCGCTCTCCTGCTTTCGGTTGGTGAGGACGGCGGCGGCCTTTATTTTGCACTCGCTATAAGTTGGCGCGGTTACGCTCTTATACTTCCTTTTTCCGTCAAATATCCCGATAAAGACGAGGGCGCGATAATTTCCCGACGGTAACTTTTTAGGCGTCATTTTCCTCCCTTGATAACTCTAAAGATTTTTTTGATTTTTCGTACCTGTACTCTTGATAGTCTAGAGCCTCATATACGGCCTTTTGATAGTCGGGTGGTAGTTTTATCAGCCTCGATGCAAAATCGGCTATATGGGGCGAATAGGCGGGCGTATGACGGTCTAAAAGATAATCGACAGTTACGCCGAGGTAATCCGCTAACAGAATTAGCTTATCCGCGCCCGGGTTACTTTTGTCCAGTTTGCTTATATATCCCCGGGCGAGGTGTAAATCTTCCTCGGCTTGAAAAGCCTTTATCCCTTTTTTCTTCAATTCAGTTATTACGCGCTCTTTGATTGCCATTTTCCCAAATTCTGAAAAAAACACAAAATTATTATTGACAATCTGAATATTTTGCATATAATGAATTGTGGAATCTGAAAATAATGCAAAATATAACGGGTTGTCTAATTTAATTATATGAAATTTTCAGAATCAGACAACCCACAAAATGCAGTATTTTCAGCACTACATATTGTGGAAAGGAGGGAAGGCAGTGCTAGAGAAAATCAAGAAGTTGGCAAAAGAAAAAGGCGTAACCGTTCAGCAGTTAGAGCAGGACTGCGGACTAGGTAAAGGCGCCGTCTACCACTGGAATGAGAACAAACCAAGCTACGACAAGGTAGTAACGGTCGCCCGGTATCTCGGCGTCACCGTCGAGGACTTGACACCATGACCGCGGCGGAACTACTCGGCCCCGCTTACTCTTACCTACTGGAGCACGGGAAAAAGCCGACCAAAAAGCAGATCGCGAGCGACACGGGAATAGGTGTTAACAGGCTTTCGCAGATAGCACATAACCCCAACGTTGCAAGGGTCGCAGAATTGCGAGCACTTACACAAGTCTACAAGTACCACATCACAATTTGAAAGGGAAAAACACATGGACGAAAAAATCAAGGAACTAGAGGAAAAAATCACACAGTTACAAGACGATAACAGGAACGTTAAAAGCGATTTATTCACGACCGAGCAGGCTATAAAAGACCTCGAGGCGGGAATTATTAAGTTAATCAAGGTGGTAGGCCATGAAACGCGCTTTTGATTTTCTTTTGACGGTCGGGGCTCTCGTCTTTTGTATGCTAGCAGGCGCCGCCGGATATCATCAAGTAGAGGTCGCTAACGTCCGAAATGAACATATCTTACTAAACTACACCGTCAAGGATGAAAGCATATACGTACCCGATGAAGTGGCCCTTATATGCGTCAAATACGGCGAGGAGTACGGCATAAAGCCCGAACTACTGGAGGCGATAGCGTGGAGGGAATCACGTTTTAAGAAATCCGCCACAAATGGCCCTTGCGTGGGGGTTATGCAAATCAACACCAACGTCCACAAGGACAGAATCAAAGAACTAGGCATAGACGACGCTTACGACACGGACGCAAACGTTCACATAGCCGCCGACCTTATAGCGGATTTACTCGCGGAAAATCCCTCTATCGAGTACATGTTGGCCCGGTATCACGGGGAATCAAGACCCGAGAAAGTTCTAAACGGCGCGGAGCCGTCAAGCTACGTCACAAAAGTTATGGAAGTATCAAAATATTTGGAAAGTGAGGATTTACTGATATGAAACGCAAAGTTCAAGACCTTAAGTATCTACCCTACTACGAGGTTATAAACCTTATCGAGCAGGAAATAGCGGCACGGGATAAACCTTACGCGTACTCGCAGGCGTTAACAGACTTCAAGAGCTTGCTACAACGTACCGCAACGGTGGTGGAGTTCAAGATAGTAGAAATCGAGCCGTAACGCAAAGGTTAACGGCCCGACTAGGGAAAACACGAGGTAATTATAACATGGATTATTTTGAAAGTCACGACAGAGAGCAGGCACGAAAAGAGGCGAGGTATCCCGTGTGTTGTTTATGCGGTCAGCGTATATATGAGGACTTCTACAAGATCGGGCTCGATATCTTTTGTGAGGACTGCGTAAAGGCAGAATTTAGACAGAGTTTAGACACATATTTGGAGGTAATGGATGATAACTAAAGAACTACTAGAACAGGCTAACAAGGGCCTAGAGGCTATCCCGGTAAAGGGGAAAAACTATGTAATGGTCAACAAGAGGGTTGAGGCTTTCCGCGCTATGTGCCCCGACGGTACGATAACAACAGATATTATATCTAACGAGGGCGGAGTAGTCGTAATGAAAGCAACAGTTACCGATGAAACGGGCAAGGTTTTATCTACTGGCCTATCTTACGAAAAAGAGGGCAATAGTTCGATAAACAAGACCTCATATATCGAGAACTGCGAAACGTCGGCAGTTGGTAGGGCGTTAGGGTTCCTAGGTATCGGTATAGACGGCTCTTTGGCATCGGCGGAGGAAGTGGCTAACGCTATTTTGCAACAGTCCGAGGAAAAACAAAAAAACAACTTTATAGACAAAATGAAAGTTGACATTATCCGGGCAGACATAGAAAAGGGGCTAATCAATGAGGCGGACTTACTCAAGTATTACAAGATATCACGCCTCGAGGATATGACGGAAAAGCAGTTTTCAAAGTACGCAGAGCAGAAACAGAAAAGGGAGGCGCAGAAATGAACAAGTCAATTCTTGCAGGAAGATTAACCAAAGACCCCGACATAAAGCAGGGTGAAAAGACCGTAGCGAAGTTTACCCTAGCATGTAACCGCCGAGGCGAGGGCGCCGATTTTATATCATGCGTCGCGTTTGGGAAAACGGCGGAGTTTATACGGGATTATTTCAAAAAGGGCATGAAAGCCGATATCGCCGGACATATCCACACGGGCAGTTATGAAAAGGACGGAAAGACGATTTACACCACGGACGTGGTTGTTGATGAGATCGAATTCGGGGAGTCTAAACGCTCCAGTAATGAAGAATGGCACGACGCGCCGGAGGGCTTACCGTTCAAATGATAGGCAATAAAACAAAACTAGTGGAATTTTTGAGCAAGCAGGACGACGGGCGGTTGTTTGAACTCACGGAATACAAAGAAAAGCGCAGTCTATCAGCAAACGCATATTTCCACGTTCTATGTGACAAGATAAGCAAGGCCGAATGTAACTCAATGGCCTACACCAAAAACGAACTGATAGCCCAATATGGACAGGTTCAGTATTTGGCTAACGGTGAGCAGATGGTTTATCAAACGCCCGCGCCCACGGAGTACATGATGGAGCTCGAAACTATCCACACCAAATGTTATGAAATAACGGCAGAAAACGGCGTAGTCCTCTACAAGTACCGAGTTTACAGGGGTAGTCACACGTACAACACCGAGGAAATGGCTAAATTGATCGAGGGCACGATATACCGGGCTAGTCAATTAGGTATCGAAACGCTCACGCCCGCCGAGATTGCGAGGCTCTATGCACACTAAAACAAAGGCTTGCCAAATTTCAAAAGCCACAAAAGAAAAGGTATATCTGCGGGATGGTTGCCGCTGCGTATTGTGCGGAAAGTGGGCGGACGTGTCTAACGCTTGCGCCCACTTCATACCCCGGAGCCGTGGAGGATTAGGCATCGAGCAGAACATTTTAACCCTTTGCCATGATTGCCACACTTCCTACGACAACGGGAACCGCGAAACAACCCGCAAACAAAAAGAGGCTTACTTCCGCGAATATCTGCGGAGCAAGTACGACGACTGGAACGAGGAGGCGCTTATTTATGACAAATGGCGATTTTTCAAAACAGGGGAAACGGTCAAGGGATAAGGGCAAAAGACGCGAGCTCGAGTTAGTCCATATCCTCAACGACCACGGCTATCAGACGAGGCGCGGTTACGTGTTCAATAATGAGCCCGATATTGTGGGTTTTAAGGGCTTTCATGTAGAGGTTAAGGGAGTGGAAAGCCTAAACGTTAGAAAAGCCCTTAATCAGTCCATAACGGACGCAGAAAAGCGCAAGGACGGCATACCTTTACTCGCTTGGAAAAAAAGTAACGAGCCGTGGACGATAACGTTAAGACTAGACGATTTTTTGGAGGTACTAAATGCAAGTAAAAGAAGTGATTAGCAAACTTCCCGAGAGCGAGTTGTTATACATCGGGTTCCGCACGGGTGGCGGGTTCGCTTATATCCTGCGGAAAAGAGATATCAATTTGGACGAGATCGACGCCCAAATGGATAAGCATATTAGGCAGTCATACCGCAAAAATTATTTAATTCTGCAGGGCGAAAAGGACAAGGCCAAAGCTTACAACAAGGCATCGGAAAAGCAGGCAGAGATAGAGGACAAGCTAGAGGAAATTAAGCGATACATGGGTGTGCCGTTCTCAAAGCGTGAAGTGTTGGACGTTTACCCGAGAACCGAGGACGCCGACGCGGTAGGAACTGCGGTAATAGTGGACGGGTGCGAAAAGCCCCGGGGAAAGTGGTTTATGGATGATAACGGAGGTGAAAACGATGATAACTGATTATATACCAAAAGGCTATGAAAACAGGGTTTCACGGGGCTATTTAGGCGGGTTAATCCATGAAAAAGACCGCGTTATACGCCGAGAGATAGCGGAGTGCCCGGAGGCAATCATACATGACGAGGGTTATTTTATCCCCGAATCCGTGGAGGATTTACCACACATCGAGGCGTACATAAAGCGGGAAACGGCAAGGGCGGCGGCAATCATGGAGCGAGTAAAAAAGGCCCGCGAGGCTTACTGGAGAATCGAGGTAAAGCATAATGAACAAATTTAATTTTTTTCGTAGCTACATGGAGGCGCTAGAGGATTTACCGCCGGACGAGTTCAAATCGGCAGTTATGGCTATATGTCATTACGCTTTCGATGGAGAGCAGGACGAAGTAACGGGCGGGGCAAAGGTGGCCTTTAAGCTCATAGCCCCGATAATCGACAGGGGCGAAGAAATTAGCGCTATCCGCTCCGAGGTAGGCGCCAAAGGCGCGGCGGTTCGGTGGAAAAACAAAGCAAACGATAGCAAACCGATGGCAAACGAATGGCAAACTGATAGCAAAGCCATAACTTTGCCTATGGCAAACGATAGCGGAATAGGAATAGGAGTAGGAATAGGAAAAGGAAAAGGAAATATAAAAGAGAATACGCGCACGAAGTACGGCGAGTATAAACACGTTTTGTTGTCAGCCGATGAACTGGCAAAGCTTAACGCCGAATACGGCGAGGAAAAAACAAAAAGGGCTATCGCTTACCTAGACGAGTACATAGAGTACAAGGGCGCCAAATATAAAAATCATTATTTGGTTATGCGTAAATGGGTTTATAAAGCCCTAGACGAGCACAAGGAAGAAAAGCCCAAAAACAAATTTAACAACTTTGAAGAGCGTATATATGACTTTGCCGCCCTCGAGGCGGAGTTAAGGGGTGAAAAATGATGAGAGATATAGCTTATAAGAGCGAGAACGGTTATACGGGCGTTATGTACGGTAAAAGCTCTTTCGCCGTCTATGATCGTGACGGGGTGGAAGTATTACACACCAGTTTACGGGGCTTTAACAGTGAGTTTGAACTACGCCGACAGGTTGACGGGTTCCCGGAGTTTATCAAGTTATTACAGGAGGGCTAAAACATGAAACTTTTTGAAATAGTGGGCGAATATCAGTTACTGTACGACATTTTAACCGATGAAACCGACCCGGAAGTAATAGCGGGCACACTCGAAAGCCTTAATCTCGAGTTAGAGGAAAAAGCGGCGGGTTATACCGCCGTAAGGGCTCAAATTGACATGGAGGCAAAGAAAGCGGCAGAACTCGAAAAGAAGTACGGCGAAATCAAAAAAGCCCGAGTAAACGCTAAAAAGGCCCTTGACGAGCGTTTGTTAATGGCGATGGACGCTCTAGGCAAAAAAGAACTCCCTGCGGGTGACTTCACGATAAAGATTAGGAGGAACGGCGGGCAGGCGCCGCTAGTGATCGAGGGCGAAGTACCCGAGAACATGACGAAAGTTATTGTCGAGCCCGATAACGCCAAGATAAGGGAGTATCTAAAGGATAATGAGGCAAAATGGGCGCATATAGGTGAGAGAGGACGGCATATAGAAATCAAATGAACAATGAAATATGGAACGGGATTTTTGTTTTCGTGGTAATAGTTTTAATAATCGCTTTAGCTTTCGGCTATTGGGCGTAGAAAGTGAGGGATAAATATGACAGCAGATAAATACAAGAAAGTCGCTATGGATTTACTTGTGGAATACCTAGAGAGCGAGCAAGCCGTAATAAGCGAGTATAGCGGAAATTTTAAGGAGTCAGCAATGATACTCAAGAAACAAGTGATGAAGTACCTTAAAAGGCTTGACGAAGGCGAGGACACATTTAACGAACTTGTCAAGGATATGTGGATAGCTGACTACTACAAGGCAGAAAGAGAGGACAAGTAATGAAACTAATCGTAGAAAAGCAAGGCGAAATCGTTAAAGCAATCAAAGCCGAGTACACTCCTATGGAAGCCTTAGTTATCAACCACGCTATGCGCAGATATACTTGTGATGAAGCAGTCAACGCAACAGATCGTGAGATTATGGAGCAGATGCTAGCGGTAGAGCCGTTATTTTATGAAAGTGAGGATAAAGAATATGCCGAGTGCATAGATGCTTTTAAGGAATGGGCTTTAGGTAGAAAGGAGCGATAAGGAATGAAACATTTTGATTGGAATGACATAATTGTCTATATTTACATAATCCTATTAGCTTCAACACCCTTATTTATTTTAGGATATATTGCATTACGAATATATGTATTTTTTGCTTATGGTAGCGCTCCAATAACAGAAATACCTTCATGGGCATTTTGGATTATGGGAACTGGAAAGTAAGGTGGAAAAAATGCAAAGAAAGGTTTTAATCACCATCACATATAACGAGATGGGGATAATTATTGATACAAAGGCGGAGGAAGTCGCACAGCCAAACTCTATTCCTCCCGTCAATCCGCAAGAACTAAAGACAAGGTGGATCCCTGTTAGTGAGGGGTTGCCTAAAGATGACGAAATTGTTTTAGGTACAAATTCAAGCAATGATTTGTTTAAAACATATACGTGGGATGATTGTGGCGAGATTAAATGGTATGCGAATGGATGTTTTGACGTTCCTGTTATAGCATGGATGCCTTTACCTACTCCGTATGAGCCACAGGAAAGTGAGGAATAAATGACAAGAGAAGAGGCCTTAGCAGTATTAAAGACTAATTATAGATGTATGACAGAAGAAAAGAATTGTCCGAGAACCTGTGAGGGATGCGGTCTGGCAATGCAACCGGGAGAACTTGAGGAAGCTACTATGGTCGCAATAAAAACACTTGAGCCAAAGACGGGGCACTGGATAAGGCAGGACAACACAAAAAAGCCGTTATATGGTTGGTATTTCTGTTCAGAGTGCAATTCAGTTATAGGTGATAAGACAAAGTTTTGTAGTAATTGCGGTGCAAGGATGGAGGATAAGGAATGAATAAGGAATCATCCATAAAACAGTTAAACAGGATTAAGCAGGACATGATACACGCAGACGATGTAAACGCGTTAGACTTTGCTATCCGCTATATGAAGAACAAGACGATAGATCAGATACGGGCAGAAATAGAGGGGCTAGCGATAGTGTACGACAAAAGCCCGGACTACAAAGACGCAAGGACGGACGCAGAAAAGGCCGCCGATTGTTGGAAGATGTATAAAAAACTTGTTTTAGGCATCATCGACAAATACAGGGAGGGCTAAATGGTAGACGATAAATTACATCGTGAATGGCTAAATGAACGCGACGCAGTGGTTAAAAGCTACGACGTGCAAAAGTTCAAGGACTTTGTAAAGAAGTGGTCGGAGTTGGGCGTATATCATTTAGACTTTTTACCGTCCGACGAAGTAATAGAAATCAGTATGCGGAAAATGGTTTACCACTTCACTACGTCAACCCACAAGGAACGCGCAGACGCTAAACGGTGGCTAGAATCTCGCGGTTATGGTACGGAGGTATAACATGATAAAGGACTACTTGCGGAGCGTCCGAAAGCTTAAACTGGATATCGAGGCAAAGAAAAGGGAGCGCGACACTCTTTATATGACCCTAACAGGTACGACAATAAGACCCAAAGAAGTTGACGTACAAACGTCCGTCGGCGGTGACGTGTTCGGAGATCGTATGGCGATAGTCGCGGATTATGACAGGGAACTAGAGGAAGAAATAATAAATCTCATCAGAGAGCAACACAAAGCGAATCAGATTATTAACACGCTAACCGTGGCGGAGTATCGGGCAGTCCTAACAGACTATTACATTAACGGCTACACATGGCTAAAGGTCGCAGAGCTTAACGGTTACGCGTTGAGGACAGTTCACAAGATACATGGAACCGCGCTAAAGAATCTAAAAGAGTGCACTCTTTTGCACTATGATATGTGATATTATGATATGGGTAATCCATAAGGGTACACTCCTAAAAACATAATTCACTCCAAGAGCAAAGCAAGGACGGGCGCACAAGTGGCGCTCGTTTTTGTATGTAAAAGTATGAGCAAGTTTCCGAAGTTCTACGGCTCGACACAGTGGCAAGACTGCCGAACCGCTTACATGAAATACCGCCACGGACTATGTGAGGATTGCATGGCAAAGGGTATCTTTACCCCGGCAGAGATAGTACATCATGTTATCGAGTTAACGCCCGACAACATAGACAACCCGAATATTACGTTATCGTTCGGGAATCTGCGGGCAGTGTGCAGGAGTTGTCATTTAGAAGAGCACGGACTAAAGAAAAGACGGTACGAAGTGACGCCCGACGGGCGGGTGATATCCCCTCGGTCAAAAAGGCCCTAGATATGCGAGCCCCTC
>Ga0326512_10000681_pt1 | contig 28921 bp, 24 predicted proteins | sample 1_2617_0518_D_FD_203652 | JGI IMG/M metagenome (GOLD analysis project Ga0326512, IMG submission 203652) | Bovine rumen microbial communities from UC Davis, California, United States - 1_2617_0518 | ecosystem: Host-associated > Mammals > Digestive system > Stomach > Rumen | place: USA...
TGGATGCAGACAATATCATTGAACAAGATTATTTACAAAAGGTAAATGATGCATTTGAGATTGCAGCCACGAAAGCTATCCAAACACATCGGATCTCAAAAAACAGAGATACTACAGTAGCTCGATTTGGTGCTATTTTTGAAGAAATCAATAATGCAATTTTTCGCCGTGGTCATATCAATATGGGACTCTCTTCTGCATTAGCTGGCTCCGGAACCGCCTACGATTTTAATTGGTTCAAAGCAAATGTTATGAAGACCAAAACAGCGGGTGAAGACAAAGAGTTGGAGGCTCTCTTATTAAGACAGGAAGTATTTATAGACTACTTTGAAGATATCTATATCTATGGCGAAAAGAAGCGTACAACCACGAAACTGAATCAACAACGTGGTCGTTGGGTTACTCAACAATTCCAAAATGTTATTAGAAACGTCAAATTCTTGCCTGGTGCTATTTTTAGAAAACAATACGACTTGGCAGACAAAATCATTCAATGGATGTTATTGCCTCGAACGACTATGATGGCAATCATAGTATTAATGAGTACTGTATTGCCTTTCATATATATGACATTAGTAATTAAATGGTGGATTTTAGCTTCTGTTGCTTTGTTTGTCTTTGCATTAGTAACTCCAGACTATCTGATAGATGAAGTATGGGACAACTCCTTCCTACGCTCTCCATTTACCAGTTTATGGAATAAATTACGAAATAGAAACAATAATATTAAAAAGAAATGATTTGGACAGCAATACATATAGTAGAAATCATACTATGGTGCATCATTGCATGCTCAGTTGCTTATGTCGTTTTTTTTGCTATTATTTCTCTATTTTATGAAAAAAAAGATGACATAGCCATTCATGCATCTGCTCTTAGCAACCGTATGGCGAAATTTTTGATTTTGTACCCTGCCTACAAAGAAGATCGCGTCATCATCAATGCTGTAGAACAATTTCTATTACAGCACTATCCAACTGATCTCTATACTGTTGTTGTCATTTCCGACCATATGCAACCAGAGACCAATCAGATTCTTAAGAGAATGCCAATCACCCTCCTAACACCGACTTTTGAAAAAAGTTCTAAGGCAAAGGCTATGCAATATGCCATCAATGAGGTGAAAGGAGGTTTCGATAATGTAGTAATCTTGGATGCGGATAATGTGGTCCGTCCTGATTTCTTATCACAATTAAATGTCCTATGCACCATTTACGATGCCATCCAATGCCATCGATGCGCCAAGAATGCAAATAACGATGTCGCTGTATTAGATGGAGCCAGTGAAGAGATTAACAACACTATTTTCCGCAAAGCCCACAATCGTCTTGGCCTTTCTTCTGCGCTCATAGGTTCCGGCATGTGTTTCAGTTATGAACTATTTAAGAAAAACGTATTTAAACTGAGCACCGCTGGAGAAGATCGAGAAATGGAAGCCCTTTTACTCCAACAAGAGGTTTTCATCAAATATGCGCCAGATATTCATGTCTTCGATGAAAAGGTGAGCAGTCAGGACAATTTCCAACGTCAGCGTATGCGTTGGATGACTGCTCAAGTTCAGAGTCTTTTAAGTAACCTGCCTAAAATTCCTGAAGCTATCATACACGGCAAGATAAACTTCATTGACAAAACGATACAACAGGCCCTAATCCCACGTTCAATTTTGGTTGTACTACTAGTGAGTATTTCTATCGTTATGACATTTTTAGTACCTGAATGGTGTGATAAATGGTGGTTTTTATTTATACTATTAACAATAGCCCTTTATATTGCTCTACCTAGGCAGTTACGTTTTCGCTCATTTACCAAAGTCTTTGCAATTCCAGGATTAGTTTTTAGAATGCTAAAGAACATTCTACATATGGATCGTAAGAATACTGATTTCATCCATACAGAACATAACTCATGAAAATTGCCATTCTCACATCAGGAATACTTCCGGTTCCAGCCGTTCAAGGTGGAGCCGTTGAGAATCTAATTGATTATTACTTGGATTATAATGAGATATATAAGCTTCATGATATTACAGTCTTTAGTGCGTATCATCCAAATGTAAAAACGCATAAAGCACTTCAAGCATATAAGAATCATTACGTATTTATTAATACGAGCAGTATTTGGTTTAAATTATGCAAGAAACTATTCTCTAGAATATTAAACAAAGGCTATTACGATTCATCTATCGAATTATTTTTTGAACTATCATGTCTTAACATCAGGAAATGTTCTTATGATTTGTTAATTCTAGAAAACCGTCCTGCCTATGCTTTAAAATTGAAGAAAAGATTTCGAGGAACCCCTATCATATCACACATTCATACTAACATGTTGCATGAACAAGATTTGCTGACAAAAGAGATTATCAAATCCACAAATGAGTTCTTTACAGTATCTCAGTTTATAAAAAAAGAGATTGAGAATGTTGGTGTGTCAACTAAAATTACAACAATTTATAACGGCATAGAACCCACACTTTTTAACAAAGGAGTCACTCCTATTGATAGGAGACTTTTAGGATTTGACGCTCAAGACTTTATCGTCATTTTTTCTGGTCGTCTAATTCCAGACAAAGGAATCAAAGAACTCCTCCTTGCATTCAAACAATTAGAAAATGAGGAAGATATAAAACTACTGGTTCTGGGCTCTGAGAATTTCGCTTCCGAATCAAAACCCAGCATTTTTCTCCAGGATCTCCAAACTATTGCCAAAGAAATGGGAAATAAAATACATTTTACTGGTTTCATACCTTACCAAAAATTGCCACATTATTTAGCAACAGCAAATATCATGGCCATTCCATCCCATATTAATGAAGCATTTGGAATGACATGCATTGAAGCATGTGCAATGGGGCTACCCGTTATAGCGACCAATGATGGAGGCATCCCAGAGGCCCTATTAGGACAAAAGCATATTATTATTGACAAAGATAAAGATCTCCCTCAACAACTAGCCAATTCGATACTTCACATAAAAAACAATTATTCATTTTTCCTAGGAAACGAACTGAACCCTATGTTCACAAAGGAGGAATATGCAAAATCATTTTGGGATAGAATTGCATTATACAAATTATAGACATGGCAGAAAGAATACATAAAAGCATACTAAATGCGGAAGTAAACTTGCTATTTTATTTCCTATCACTTTTTCTAGTGTTTTTTTCTAGAAAAGTATTTCTGGATTGCCTTGGTGATGAATTCATTGGACTTACAGGTACTCTTGGGAACATACTTGGATATCTTAATTTAGCAGAACTTGGGATTGGTAGTTGTATAAGTTTTTTTCTTTATAAGCCATTACAATCTGGGGACCGTGCAACAATTCAGGAATTACTATCTGTCATAGGGTATCTATATCGTTGGATCGGAACAATTATTTTATTATTCAGTATAATAATCAGTTTCTTCTTCCCTCTCATTTTCTCAAATGAAGAAATGGGACTAGGAATAATCTATTTTGCATTCTATACTTTTCTAAGCTCATCTATTATTGGCTATTTTATAAATTATCGCCAAGTATTACTATCTGCAGACCAAAAAAATTATTTGGTTGCAATATACTTCCAATCTGCCAATCTCTTTAAAACGGCTATACAGATTTATTTAGCCTATACCTACAAAAACCTATACGTCTGGATAGCTATTGAATTACTTTTTGGTATCATTGGCTGTATCATATTAAATTGGAAAATTAATAAAGAATATCCATGGCTCAAAACAGATAAGAATCAAGGCAGGAACCTTCTTAAGAAATATCCCGAAATACTAAAGAATACCCGTCAGATCTTCATTCATCAAATTAAGGACTTTACTTTAAGTAAAAGTGACGAACTCTTCGTCTTTATCTTTGTATCGTTGAAGATGGTTGCATATTACGGTAACTATATCATGATTATCAGTAAAATAACACTTTTATTTAAGTCGGCTTTAGATGGAGTAAATGCAGGTATAGGTAATTTAGTTGCTGAGGGTAATAAAAAGCAAATGATTCAAGTCTTTTGGGAATTAATGAGTATAAGACACTTTATAGCAGGATTCCTTTGTTTCTCAATCTATTCGTTTATAGAACCTTTTATATCTCTTTGGCTAGGTAGCGAATATATCTTAGACCACAAGATTTTGATTTTATTGGTCATTTATATCTACATATCCAATTCACGTGGTGTTGTAGATGCTTTTAATCATGCTCATGGCTTATATGCTGATGTATGGTCTGCCTGGGCTGAATTAGCCTTGAATATTTCCGTAACGATTGTTGCGGGTACATATTATGGCATTATCGGTATCCTACTAGGTAAATTAATAAGTCTTGGATTCATTGTAATTTGGTGGAAGCCCTATTACTTATTTTCTTCTGGCTTCAAACTCAAGATATCTGTTTATTGGACAGGAGCCATAAGATACTATCTTTTATTTGCTTTCACATTTACAACATGTATTTTTATTAATAAATATATACCTATAGACCCATACCAACACTACTATTCATGGATTATGTATAGTGCCATTAGTACATTAGTGTTTCTAATAATATATTTCACATTATATATTTGCTTTGCAAAAGGGGCAGTGGATTGTATAAAACGTATCAAAAAAATCATAAAAAAATGAAATACTCTATCATTACAATTAATTTCAATAATAGTTGTGGACTTCGCCACACAATTGAAAGCATTATTAATCAGACTTTCAAAGACTATGAATTCATTATCATTGATGGAGGGTCTAATGATGGTAGCGTAGATATTATAAAAGAATATCAAGATCACATCTCGTTTTGGGTCTCAGAAAAAGATAATGGAATCTATCATGCTATGAACAAAGGCGTGAAAGTTTCACATGGCGAATATTTGCTTTTTATTAATTCAGGGGACATGCTTTATGACATGAATGTATTAGAGAACATATTACCATACCTTAAAGCAGATATCGTACATGGAATAGCAGAAAATATTAACTCGCCTGTGTCACCATTATGTCTTGTAAAAATCTCTAATAGGGAAGAACCTTTTTCACCAACATTACATCACCAAGCATGCTTATTTAGGAAAGAACTATTCAACAACTCTTTATATGACGAGAATTACAAAATTGTATCTGATTGGAAGTTTTACATTGAACAAATAATGATACACAATTGCTCGTTTATATTCATACCCGTTAAAGTCGCATTATGCGAAGGAGGAGGCATCTCTGAAACACAAAATTTGCTTAGTATAAACGAACGAATTGATGTTGTAAATGAAATTGTGAATTATCTAAAAGAGAAAAAAAAACATAATGTCAATAAAGAATTACTCTTGCACATAATGTTTACTAGCAAACAACGCTTAATTATTGACAAGGAAATAAGGAATATAGACAGATATATTAGCACTTTCCCCGAATCAAATAATTGTTATAAACAATATCCTTTCACAAAAAAACAGAAATTGCTCTTTTTCCTTGCAAAACATCGAATGAGATTTCTTTTAAAAATATTGCTATAATAATTACAAGCAATAAATCTATAAAACAATCAAGTACAGGTTACATTTCGTTTACAAGACAGTTCATTAAATAATTGTTCCCACATAGGCATTATATATTCTTCCTTATAACGTTGGGCTGACTTAATAGCAGCCTTGCCCATCTTTTGACGTAAATCGAAATTATCCATTAGTTGACAAATGCGAGATGCGAAAGCCTCCACATTTCTATTCTCAATTAAAAATCCATCAACTCCATCTGTGATAATGTCGGAAGGACCATAAGGACAATTGAATGCCACCACAGGTAATCCGCAACTCATCGCCTCTACAAGAACAAGACCAAAAGGTTCATATAATGAAGTCATAACAAGCATAGAAGATTCTAAATATTTATCGAAGATATCTGGGACTGCTGGATGGATCTTTATATTTAACTTCAATTCCAAAACCTGATTAACATAATAATGTTTTAATTCACCATTACCATAGACATTTAACACCCATTCAGGATGTCTTTTCTGTATTATTTGCCATATTGAAATAAGTGTACCAAAATCTTTTTGTACATCAAAGCGTCCAGCAAAAACCACATTCTTATTTTCACATGTGCTATAACGTCCAGATTTGTTTAAATGAACAATATTAGGAATCACGCATAAACGATTGCAATACCTCCTCCAATCTTCAGCATCGCCTACTGTTAGCGTCACAATTCTATCCAGCTTCCGGAACTTTTTCCTTGACAAATATGATACGAATCGATGTAAAAAAGTCGCATTTTCTATTTCGATATCTTTACATAGAGAATGAGACTCAAAAATCAATGGTATCTCACCTTTAACTGCAAGAACTGATTTGACATAACCATCGCGCAAACACGAAATAATATCAGGACATATTTTATCAAGACATTCTTTTAAACGTTTCTTATATAATCTATCGTATTTAAAATATTGAAGTATTCGCTTCAATCCTTTATATTTATACTGACGATGAGAGCGAATTTCTAAATCTATCATATGAACCCTATCACCCAAAAGGAAGGGGATTGGATGAGTACCTTGATCTGCTGTAACAATATACACTTCATGATTTGTATTGTTTACGATATAATTCATTTTGTCACAGAGAACTCGTTCTATGCCACCCCATACAGCAAGAGCATCCGTAATATACAAAATTTTCATTTTTACAAATTATTTATTATTAACAAAGGTACAATCTTTTACTATATTACGCAAACTTTTATTCTATATTTAGTACTAATAAAGATATTTTAATAAAAGATAGGCATAAACAATTAAAAATATAAAATGACTATTATAAAAGTGATTAATTAGTTGTAGTTTTCTTTTAAAATATTTGCGTAATAAAAAAAAAAAAATTATTTTTGCAAAATTAAAAAATATGCAAAACGGCATATGGACTATTGGTACAAATAATGGAAAAGAAAATGAAAATATTATTTATTATTAAGTCTTTCGCTATGAAAGCAGGTGTTGAACGCTTGATGAGCGACAAAATGAATTATATGGCAGAACATGGGCATATAGTTACCCTGCTTACATATGAACAGGGAAATCATTCCAGACCCTTCGCTTTGAATGAAAACATTAAGCACATAGATTTAGACACCCGATTCTTCACACTCAAAAAATATGCACTCCCTCGCCGTCTCATAGAACATGTGAGACTTCGGAGAACTTTTAAGAAGAGGCTTCAAAAAGTCGTTAACGATCTTCAACCTGATATCATAAATACTACAACCTACTCTATTAATCTTATAGGAATTCTATTAAATATCCATTGTTCCGCAAAAAGGACAATAGAATCACATGTTAGTTTTGATTCTATTCTTAAAGAGGATGACTATAAAGGTAAAGGAATACTCCATACTATCGCCCGATATTATGACACATATTACTTTAATAAATTAAAAAGGTTTGATGCTTTTTTTGCCCTCACAAAAGGAGATGCATTGCAATGGGAGAAATATATACACAAAGTTTATGTTATACCCAACCCATTGACAGCTTATCCCGAGCAAATAAAAAATCACGATGACACCCATTATCGAATAATATGTGCAGGAAGATTAAACTACCAGAAAGGATTTGACCTACTTATAGAGGCATTTTCTTTGATTGCAGACAAATGTCCGAAGTGGCATATAGATATTTTTGGCAGCGGAGAAGAAGAACAATCTCTTCATGATTTAATTATCCAAAAAGATCTTAAAGACCGTATTTTTATTCATTCTGCAACTGATCATCTTTTTGAAGAATTTCAAAACAGTGACTTTTTTGTTTTCAGTTCCCGCTATGAAGGATGGGGATTAGTGCTCGTTGAAGCAATGGCATGCGGAATACCTGCGATATCATTCAGATGCAAATACGGGCCTGAAGATATTATCTCAAATGAAGTGGATGGCTTACTTGTCAAAGACGGTGACATTCAAGAATTAGCTGATAAGATTTTTTGGATGATTTCCCATCAGCAACAATGCAAAATAATGGGGAATAAAGCAAGAGAGTCTGTAATTAAGTACAAAAAAGACCCTATTTTTCAAAAATGGTTGACAATTCTAAATGATCTTGTTGAGAAATCGTAGAAAAGTATAATATTATTCTATTATTATTCATTTTATTCACAATAAAAACATGTTCTACAACAATCCCAAAGAGGAGTTTGTTGATTCACAATCCGCTATAATATATAGAGTAAGGTTCCCGCTTATAGTGTTTATTGTGTATCTGCATAGTTCTGGTGATCTGGAACATCCAGAGATTCCTATCATACAATCGGGATTATATGATATTGTACAAACTATTATTTCTAGAATGGTCACGCATTCTGCAGTTCCTACATTCTTTTTTATTTCTGGATTCCTTATGTTTTATGGCCTCAGCAACTTGACAAAGGATGCATACATTAAGAAGATGAGAAATAGAATCACTAGACTATTAATACCTTATTTTTTATGGAATATAATTGCACTTATTATTTCAATACTAAGAATAGTTAATGATGGTATGTCTATTGAGAACGCAGTTTCTTCATGTTGTCGGAATGGCTTTTTATCTTGTTTCTGGGTGTACAATACAACAGGAGATGCCGATATTGATATATTAGGAAACGTGACACATTTAGGAGTTCCAGTAGATATGCCTTTGTGGTATCTACGTGATCTCATTGTGATGTCAATCATTTCACCACTCTTTTATATATGTATTAAAAGGATAAAGTTATTGATAGTCTTTATCGCCATGTCGTCATTTCTTGCGGGATTCTATACCAATCTTCCTGGGTTTTCATCCATGGCAATTGCATTTTACAGTATGGGAGCCTATTTTAGCATCATGAAAATTGATTTCTCAACTTTTTTCAGAAAGTGCTTTATGCCAGCGATTGCCATCTACCTTTTTCTTCTACTATTCATTCTCTTTACATATGAGTCTAAATCAGCATTCCTATTCTTTCCTGTTTTTCGCTTATTTGGAGTATTTGTAATATTCGGAATAGCAGATAGGTTTATTCGCAACAAGCAGCCAGTATTACCACCAATATTTCCAGAAAGTAGTTTCTTTATTTATGCTATTCATTACATCTTTTTTCTTTCATTTGTTGACAAACTCATATCATTAGTCCTACCACCGTCCAACGAACTCACTCATACACTTCAATATCTGATTTCACCAGCAATCAGAATAATACTATATATAGTAATCTATATCATGCTAAAGAAAATTGCCCCCAAAACGGCAAAGTTACTAACTGGTATTTCATATGAAAACAAAAAGTGACAAATCTATAGACTATTTATCACTCTTCAGATGTTATCTCATTAGTACACTGGATGAATCATAAAAAAAGAGACTGAAAAAAGCGTGTGTTATGATCAAAATCAACTTCAAGAAAGACGGCTACGACCCACAGATAGATTACATAAAGGGAATGTGTATACTGTTTGTTGTATGGACCCACTGCTTCGGTCGCGATGAATTGCAACTTATTCTTTTCCCCTACTGGGGCGACACTGCTGTACCAATCTTCCTGATCATCCAGGCTTTCCATTATTATAAAAAAGGTGTCGATTTACGAATGCCAAACCTTCTTAAACTTTGGAATCGGATCCTTCTGCCATTCATCATTATGATTGCTCTGATGTTCACCTCACAGTATTTGATTTATCATGACGCAACTGACTGGACATTCTCTCCTGCATTATACTGGGACAAACGAGGTCCTGGCTCATATTATATCTTTGTTTATTTGGAATTAGCTTTTGTTATCCCATTATTAGCCCCAATATTCAGAAGACTATCAATCAAATGGTCGCTCGTCGTTTTTGTCATTCTCTCTCAACTCATGGAGTTAGTCACATGTATATTTCATTGTCCTGATAACATCTACCGTATAACCTTCTTCCGTTATACTTTCCTAGTCTTTATTGGTTACCTGCTGGCAACAAATAAAATAGAACTGACCAAAGTAACTTTGTGTTGGGGGGCAATCGGTATTCTTTCATTATATATCTTCAATTATACTAGTACAGATTTAGAACCCTTATTTTACACTAGTTTAAGCAACTGGAGATATTGTCACTGGATTTGCTATTTGTATATAGCCTTTTTCTTTCTTGCTTTTCTAAAATATACATATTCAAAGCTCGGCACGCATCTCCATATCCGAACATATATTGGAAAAATAGGAAAATACTCATACGAAATATACCTATTTCAAATATTCTATTATGCAACCATCAGTATTTTTGTTGGTAAAGCACTTACTTATATCACCAACTATCCCATCCAACGCATTCTTTTTGTCATCATCTCAACTACAATCTGCGTCGTTCCAGTTGTCTACCTAAAAAACAAGAAAAAGCCCTAATCTCCCATGACATTCTGGAAAAGCGCTATCCATTTCTGCATGATATTCTCCACACGATAGCGCTCAGAGTTGATTTTTGCCTGAGCTGCATATTCCTGACGCTCTTTGTCGTGTTCTATCATGTAACAAATAGCCTCTGCCAATTCGGGAACATTATTCTTTTCTACCAGGATTCCATCCTTATGATCCGAAACAATATCCCTCGGACCTGCCGGACAGGTAAAGGCTACGCATGGAAGCCCCATAGCTAAAGCTTCAATAAGAACAATACCAAAACCCTCAAATCTTGAACTGAGAACATAGATTGAAGCTGTGGCCATCTCGTCATAGACACTATCTACGAACCCTAGATCTTTTACTTGATGTAAACCTAGTTTCTCTGCCTGACGCTTATAAGGTTCGTTATTACCCGGACCACAGATTTTCAGAGTCCAATCTGGGTGTTTCTTTGCCACAATAGCCCAAGCATCAATCAGCATATCAAAACCTTTCATAGGTTCATGCCTACCAACTGAAATAACTGTCTTATTTGCCCAATTTGCCTCAACAGTGGGAAACTTCGTCACAGGATTAGGTATGACGATTTTGTTTGTGAGCGTATCCCAATAACCTGCATCTTCTTCCGTCAAGACAACGAACTTATCCAAGCGAGCAATTTTTTTTATTAGCGCCCCTTGCCATTTATCAGTAAGCCATTTGTTGACACATTGAGGAAAATATGGCTTATCAATTTTTCTATAATCTGGTTTGGCAAAGTGTATTTCCCCTACTTTCTTACTCCCGTCAGGAATTTCATTAATAAAATTAATCTCACGACGGATTACGGATACCGTAATATCAGGCTTCACTTCCATTAGGTATGAAGACAGTTTTTGTTTATAGAGAGTTTGTTTTTTTCGATAGGCACACAATTTCTTAAAAAGAGGCATAGTGTCCAACTCATCATAGTTGATATCAAAGTTTACATACTTAACGTTGGGAGCCAATTTATAGAAAAAGGGCAAATCTGGGCGTTCAGTCAATACTACATAAATCTGCCAATCAGTATGCTCTGCAAGATAGTTTACCTTACAACTCAATACCTGTCCCATCCCACTAGGTTGGTACAATCCTCCTACAATATAAACTATTTTCTTCATAGATGCTTTGCTTTTATTCTGCAAATATAGGAATTTTTTGTTTAACTACAAAGTTTTTTCCTTTTTTTATATCAACAATCATTTAAATAACTGCCCAGAATAGTATCGAGCACCTGATGGAGTCAGGTGCTTGCCGTCATAAGTGATGAAGTGATGATTGGGCGTAAAGACTAGTACTGTGCTATCTGATCGCATCGTTAGACTTAGCAGATCAACATACTTATCTTGCCATTCTTCCATCAGCAGGCGATTGACGGCAAGATAATCGGGATGGATTGGTGTCGTCTGGGTGAAATAGTCACTTTTATGGCGGTTCTTGTAGAAGATGCCGTTGTAGGTGCCGTGATTCTTGTCACTAGTCACGATTCTAATAAAATTGCTTATCTGACAGATACTATCCGACAACAAACGGGGGCTTTACATATATTTCTCCCATGACTTCTTCATTTTTATTGCAAATATAATAATCATATTCGTAATAAAGCGCAGAAGGCATTATAATTTAAGAATTATTCATGTTTTGAGAAGATTAATGTTTGAGGTGTTCAATGTTTAACATATATACCTCCACTAAATATCTGTTAAACACCTAATAAACAGAATATTACACAAAAATACAACCTCCACTAAACATCCACTTAACCTCCACTAAACCTCCACTAAAACAACGAATTTTCGGCGTTAAAGCAATTTCATTGTCAAGAAAATAGAACAAACCCTGTCATTTTGCAAACTGGCAAAATTTATAAATGTGCACAAATACTTCTCATTTCTTTACACTGATGTCGAAAGATTTGAAAAAATCCCAATTTTAGTGGAGGTTTAGTGGAGGTTAAGTGGAGGTATAGTGGATGTATAGTGGATGTATAAAAACAAGCTATTTTCCTAAATTACAAATAGATAAGTCAGAATTAGTGGAGGTTAAGCAAGAAAATAGACAAAAGTGGCAAGAAATAGTTTCCTACCGAGAAACTCCAAGTTTGTCGTAAGCAAACTACCAGTTACTCGTAAGCAAACTACTGCTTTGTCGTAATGTAACTACCCTTCAATCGTAATGCGATTAGCCTTCAATCGTAACACGAGTGGAGGTTGGGCTTTAAGAATAAAAAATATTGTGAGACGTGATTGGTAAAAAAGAAGCCAATTGTTTGGACGTTTCACGGAAATAAGCTACCTTTGCATCAGAATGATACACTACATACAACTGCTTCGGCCGCTACAATGGCTCAAGAACTTCTTCGTGTTTGCGCCAATCTTCTTCAGCAACAAACTGCTGGAGCCAGATTTCTTCTGGCCAACGCTGGTTATATTCGCATCGTTCTGCCTGATTTCAAGCTCCATCTATTGCTTCAACGACCTGCGAGATGTGGAGGCTGATCGTCAGCACCCGAAAAAATGCAAGCGTCCGATAGCGTCGGGAGCCGTATCCGTCAAAGGCGGCTATGCGATGATGCTTATCTGCACCATCGGCGCCTTTCTGCTGATCCCTTTAGCCAAAAGCGCCAATACACCTTATTTATATATAATAGCGGCGGCTTACTGGCTGATGAACATTGCCTACTGCATCAAACTGAAACAATTCGCGATTCTCGACGTGGCAATTATCGCCGTCGGATTCGTGATGCGAGTGCTTATCGGCGGTCTGACGACAGACATCTGGGTGTCCCACTGGCTGGTGATGCTGACATTCCTCGTGACGCTGTTCCTGGCCTTCACGAAGCGCAACGATGATTTCCGTCTCTACGAACAGACGGGCACGAAGCCGCGAGTTTCCATCACGGGCTACAACAAGACGTTCATCAACGAGGCCACAGCCATCATCGCTTCCGTCACGATGGTGTGCTACATCATGTACACCATGTCGCCGGAGGTGATTGAGCGCATGGGGACCCGATATGTCTATCTGACGAGCGGCTGGGTATTGGCAGGCTTGCTGCGCTATCTGCAGAACATGATAGTCTTCGGTCTCAGCGGCAGCCCCACGAAATCAATCGTCAAGGACCACTTCGTGCAGTTCTGTATCCTAGGCTGGATTGCCTCTTTCTTCGCGATTATCTATCTATAAATAAAATAATAGAAAATGGATTCTAAGAGAATAAATTGGATTGACTGGGCAAAAACGACTGCGATCACAATGGTCGTTTTTGGGCACATTCCAGAAGCGAGAGGGAGTTTTCTTATAACCTATGTCTGTTCTTTTCATATGCCATTTTTCTTTTTTCTCTCAGGATATCTATTCAAAGTTCGTAATAATCATAGAGAAGAATTTAATAAGTTAAAGACATCATTGATAATTCCATATTTTATCTATAATATCATATTTTACCCATATTGGTTTATAAAACAATATATAGAGTACGGAGGGATATCCTCATTCTATGACTATGCGCTCAAACCATTACTTGGGACTATTTGTTTGCAAATCGAAACTTTATACACTACGCCATTAAATGGAATAACATGGTTCTTAGCTGTCCTATTCATTATTAAAATCACTCTTATAATCTTCTACACAAATGAAAAAAAGATAATCATAATTGCCATGGCAATTATATTAATAAACATATTAAACTATAATTATCATTTCGCAAGATCTCTTACAACTGTTGGACTACTTGAAAGTTCCCCATTTTATATTCTTGGATATTTAACAAAAAAGCACGAATTTCTAACTCGAAATCATAAACACAATCTCATTACAGGTTTATCACTCATTTGTATAAGCACAATTATTCATTTAAGCAAAGCATATATACAAGAAACAACATGTATTATATTGATTACGTTTTACTCTTTAAGTATATGTGCCATTTTTGGTATGTGTTATTTATGCAAATCCATAAATAACATTTCTTCACAAATTGTGATTAACATTTCTATAGGTACCCTGATGATTATGGGAATTCATTGGATGTTTATAGGAACTATAAATAAGATCTTGGAGCACTATTACAATTTAACAGGTGGCATTGTATATTCATGGTATAATGCCCTGATTCTTGCGATTATTATAGAAGCATGTATATACCCTTTTATTATCTTCGCAATAAAACGAAAGCCTATTCTGCTAGGCAAATAGGGGGTAGCTTGGTTTTTACCCATCGATATAATGTATAGATGACTACAAAAATGGCAACTTTAATCAGCGGGCATAGGAGATAATGGGCAGAAAGACTGGCAGTAGAAGTGCCAAAGATTGAGAAAACTGTCTCGTCAACGAAAGACATGAAAAACACATAATGCGCCAAGTAGATAAAGTAGGCGGAATCACATAATGGGGCCAGGCCCTTCTGTGAGATATGGCTGGCCAAGCAAAAAACAGAGACGGCGCCTGTGATTCGGAATACCAGCATTAGGGATGAGAAAGATGGCATATGATATGTACACATCATCGTAATGGCAAGAGCCGCAGATACAATATAGGCAGGCAGTTCATATCGTTTCAATGTCTCCACCAAGTCCATTTTACGAACACTAAGGAAAGCCCCTAAAGTAAAGAAATAAACTGCATAAGCAGAAAGTCCTGGGATAAAAGCACATATACCAGATAGATAGAGAATCGTAATCAAGCCAAGTAGCCAAAAGCCCAATCTTCGAATACCTATATACACAATAGGCGTAAGGAGCGATACGACCATTAAATCTCGTAAAAACCAAAGCGGCATATTTGCGGGAGCCGTCATCAGTTGCTCGTTACCCAACCAATCTATCTGAATGCCAGCAGGTTTCCAATATACCCAAAACAAACTCCAACTGAAAGATTTCAACTTGATTGCCATCAGCAAATTCCAAATCAAATATGGAATCAATAGCGTCTTTACGCGACGAAACATTTTCTCTTTGTAAACTGAGAGATTCCATTCCTTGACATTTGCAAAAAACAGATAGCCAGAGATGATAAAGAAAACGGGTACGGCTACTTTAACGAGCGTTTGACTGATAAGCAGTTTGAGAAATTCATAAGTATTCCATTCTGAAGAAAGCAAATAGAAATCATCTGCTACATGTCCATAACTGTGGGCAAAGGTGACTAAGACGATCATCGGAAAGCGCAGCTGCCGGATGACATCATATTGAGAAAGGCTACGGGTAGGCAAGTTCTGCTCAGGAATAAAACTATTGCTGTCGTTCATATTTCACACCAAAAAGATAATGGCCCAAGAAAGGACTGAGCCGAATAAAATAGCTCACCACCAGACAGATTAATATAACCAAGAGTGCCAGTAACAATGCCACGACGAACTCCCATGTTCGGCTATCGTATATCAAGAAATGAGTCTTATGGAAAAGGAGGAAACGAGGCAATACAAAATAGTGAATCAAGTAGATATCAAGGGTTCGAGTACCCATATACTGGAGGCTACGCCCCAGAAATCTATCCTTCGTAAAAGCAGTAGCAAAAGAACGGAAGAAAGTAAACACCATCGTCAAACCTAAAATACCTCCAAAAGCAAAGATAAAATAAGCCAAGCAAGTATTTTCCTTATGAGGCTGCCAAGCGATTAGAGCGAATCCAATGACAACAAGAACCTGGATAAAGGGATTTCCCGTCCATCTGATATAATCCTCAAAATGCCGCTTTACACATGTACCGATATAGAAGAAAAGATAATAACGCCAAGTGGCAAAACTTAAGAAGCCCAGAACGTCAGTCAACAATCCCATATCTTTAAAATACAGATTAAAATAGACATCATAGAAAAATGCAGATGCAGAGGTGGCTAATGTAAACATCCATTGCCATTTCCTTGAATAACGTTCAAAGAAAATGTAGAGCAAGAAGAACACAAACAAGGCGAAAGTGAACCAATATCCGCCCTTAGTGGTGCCTAATCTACTGAAAAACAAGGGAGGTGGGGCTAATAGTAATAGGAAGATGACCGTCGGCACTATCTGCACCATGAACTTATGCTTGATCGTATGGCGTATTGTAATACTATTCCACTGGCGTCCAACCTGTTCAAACAACCATCCACTAATGAAAAAGAAACACGGCAAACGAAACAGGAAAAACACATCATTCCAGGCCATCGTCCAATCTCCCAGGCAATAGCGACAGATATGCGAATAGACCACGAGAATCATCGTGAATCCCCGCATCGCATCGATGTATTCTATTCGTTTGGTGGCCATTATGGGCACAAAATTACGAAAAGTAGAGAGCAAAACAAAAGAATTCATTCGTTTTTTTGCCGAAATGGAGTAAGTTCGCCATCTTTGATGGCAAAACTACAGAAAAAAGCTGGAACTTTTGGTGAATTGAAGAGAAAATATTACTTTTGTCGTATGAAAGAACGAATAAACTGGATTGACTGGGGCAAGGCACTGGCGGTTATCACCGTCGTGTTCTGCCATCTTCCCCAATCTCAGGAGTGGTTCTACTACCGGTATCTGCAGACTTGCACCATCTCAATTTTCTTTTTCCTTTCTGGTTATCTGAAGAAAGATCATGGCAGCGACAAGGAGAACTGGAAGAAATATTGGAATGGGCTCATTATACCTTATTTATTATATAATGCGATTGTCTATCCCTATTGGTTTGCCAAATACTATCTGCAGAATGGCGATATGCCAGATATGTTCCATGCGTTGCGCCCCATCTTCGGCGCCCTACTCTTCCAACACGAGAATGCCTTCTGCGAACCGCTTGACGGACCATTATGGTACCTGCCGGCCATCCTGGCAATGCACATGATTACCGATTTGTGCAGAAAAAGCCGCCTTCAGCATACCATCATAATTGCACTATGCGTATTATCATACTTTGTTTATGCAGGAAATAAGTTCTGGAATTTCCTGCCAAACCTGACATTCATTGGTATCATCAGCCGTCTACCGATTTATTATATAGGATATGTGATGGGACAGAGAAAACAATTTAGAGATATCAGCCCCATTAGGGATATCGGATATGGACTTGGGCTGATGATTGTAAGTATAGCCTTTTTCCATTGGCATTTGCTATTCTTCTATACAGGAGACATGTCAAATTTCCTGTCAACAGACTTCTTATTGCATATCGCACTCTTCTACCCAGTCAACATCTTTTTTATGTTCGGAGTGCTTTATTTCTGCAAAGCACTCGATGATATTCATTCTATGATGATTGTTAATATATCCATCGGTACACTGGTCATTATCAGCCTCCATATCATATTTATTACGATAGTGAATTTCACCCTCGAGCATATACTTCACATTCAAGGCATCATCTGCTACCACTGGTATGAGGCTCTACCCGTTGCCTTGCTCATCACCGCCAGCCTCTACCCCTTCATCCTCTGGGGAAAGAACCACGCCCCCATCATCTTAGGCAAAAAATGCCCCTAATTATTTGGTGGATTCACAAAATTGAACTATATTTGCAGAAAATTGAATTTTGATGGCAACAGAAAAGAAATATCCCATAGATGAACAGGTCTTTGCGAATATTCGTAAAGACGGTCATGTTTATATTAACAAGACTCATCTTATCTACAATATTGTCAGCGAAAGAGTTAAACATTTCTTCTTCCGCCCTCGTCGCTTTGGCAAGTCTTTGTTGTACAATGCGGTACTATATCGAAGATTGCCAGCATAACACGGGATAGTCTCTGAGGAAGTCGGATTTAATTTCCCTGTTAAAACATGTTTTTAAGGAATATTTTGTAAAGATAATATGTAAATTCCCCAAAATAATTAATTTATGATCACTATACGAAAGTACTTTGTCAACAAAAAATCTAATCCACTGTGGGTCATTGGATTCATCAGCGGATTAAATCTTTTATTTATGCATTATCAAATCCTTTTTGCAAATTCTTTAGAAAGCATCATTGATATTACATCGATATTCGACAATTTCTGTGGAATATGTTTTGATGTGAGTACAATCATTATAGCATCTTATCTCCTTTTTTTGAGAAGCACAAAAGTCATATGTTATTTCTGTTTTTTTACATCATGGTTATGGTCTTTTACAAACGTTATCTATTCCAGGTTCTTTCATCAATATCTAACTATCTCTGCTATTGAACAGAGTGAAGGGCTTCTGGATAACACTGTGATTAAATGCATAATAAATAGTTATGAATGGACAGATATTTATTATTTCATTGTTCTATATATTTTCATAAAGGCAATTGGCTCTATCAATTTAAAGACATATTCTTTCCATCTCAGAAAGATAATCTGTCTACTAATTTTACTCTTCTGTGTTGATGTAATAATCCATGCATGTTACATATTGCCATCTTTCAGTTTTGAACATCTACGTTACAGGATACATACATCACATATAAACACTAAACGCTATTCTTTGCAACCAACTTTAGTGCATTTCGTTCGGGGATCCTTACGTACATTACCAATTGAAATGACGGCCATTTTTAAAGGTAAAATTGAGCTAACCAAACAACAACGTAAAGAAATCGAAGAGTACACTAATTATACGTCAGACACTATCAAAGCCACCACAAATTTTAATCCTGAGAATATCATATTTATCCTTGTTGAGTCTTATATGTCGTTTGTTTCAAATTTAAGAATTAATGGTAAAGAAGTAACACCTTTTTTAAATTCACTTCAACAAGACTCCTCCGTATACTATAACAGGTATATGCAAGAAAATGTCACAATTGGAGAATCATCAGACGGCCAATTTATATATTTAACAGGACTATTACCATTACGTTCTACTATAACTATTTCTCAGGCACGAAATATATCTCTTCCTGGATTGCCGAAGTTACTAAAAAAACAGTCCCGCATGATAATACCTACAGCAGCCTCTGTTTGGAGACAAGAGGAGATGTGCAGGCAATATGGTTTTGACAACTTATACACAAACACTGACTATGAAAAAAGACATGGAAGTGACCTAAATGACGAACAAGTATTCCAACTTGCTCAAAGACTAGACTATTCTAACAACAAAAACTTCTTCTCATTTATCATTACAATGTCCATGCATCAGCCATATATAGAGCAAATTGATTCAACTTTCATCATACCTGTTAGTTCGGCAATACCAGAAGATCTTGCGAGTTATTTGAGTGCATGTCACTATACAGACTATCAAATCAAGAAATACTTTGAACATTTGAAGGCTACTGGTATATATGATAAAAGTTTGATTATAATTGCAGCTGACCATGCCGTACACTGTTCAGATTTCGGAGGAGTAAGTAAAGACCTGCCCTTTTATATCATTAATGCTAAAGGCCTAATTAAAGACAATCTTGAAACCCAAAAGTGTAATCAAATAGATGTTTATCCGACATTATTAGATTTATTAGGAATCAAATGCAAATGGTACGGAATGGGCAACACCCTTCTGTTAAAAAAACATGAAAGAAGTATTTCAGATAAGTGCTGGGATATTTCTGAATTAATAATACGCAGCAATTATTTCTCTTTAATACCAAACTGAGAATAGAAAGGTAAAATATATGGCTATAGAAATGAAATTTAGTATCACAATTCCTGCATTTAAAGAGAAATTTTTAAAAGAAACTATAGACAGTGTTCTGGCACAAACCTACCAAAACTATGAGATTGTGATAGTCAATGATGCCTCTCCATACGACCTTGATAGCATTGTAAGCCAATACGATGATCCCCGTATCCGCTATTTCAAAAACGAGAAGAATTGTGGAGCCAAGGACGTCGTTGACAATTGGAACATCTGCCTCAGCCATGCCACAGGAGAATTTGTTATGTGTATCGGTGATGATGACAATCTGACGCCAAGATGCTTACAGGACTTCGCTGATTTAATTGAAAAATATCCCAATTTGGATTTATATCATGCACGAAGTGAAATCATTGATGACAGATCCAATTCTGTCAAAACTCTTGAACTTCGCCCAGAATGGGAGTCTGTCTATTCACTAATGTATAATCCTCGTAACACTCACCTCGGCGATTGGCTTTTCAGGACAGAAGCTCTACGTGATAACGGTGGTTTTTATAAACTGCCATACGGATGGCAAAGTGATGACATCAGTGCTTTTATAGCCGCAGCGAGTCATGGTGTCGCCAATACTCAGGAGGTTGGTTTTCAATATAGAGGCAATGGCTTATCCATTAGCCATGACCTTACTTGTATCGAAGACAAGATAGAAGCTGTGCGCTTTGCCATTCAATGGCGCATTGACTGTGTTTCCAAGCAACACCCAGATAACGATGAAGATAAGCGGCTGATAGAACTCATTAAACGTGATGCGCTGTCAATGGGCAATAAAGATATCGATGACATGATAGAGTTCGATATCCGTAAACACTTCTGGAGCCGCAGCAGGTTTTGGCTATGGAATCGTCAAAAACATGGAATAACCATTAAGCGTTATCTATGTATTGTCCTTAAAGCCATTAAATACTATTTCTTTTAGTCCATCGAAACATTACCTTCGCGGAGTAAATGGACAAATCACCTTCTATGTAATTTGTCAAAGGCGGATGCTAAATTATAGAGCGCAATACTGATTCTATGATAGTTCCGTCTAAATGGTCTATATTTCAATATATAACGAAAGGGGTTAAACATTATTAGTTCATATAGAGATAATAAGAATCTATAATTAGCCAAAGAAATCTTAAACAATTCATTTCTATAATCAAAAGCCGTCTTTACAAGACTTTCTTCTACAACCTTATCATTTTTCCAAATAATATCTAAAACCAATAGTAGCTCTGACATGATATATAGAGTATTGGAAACGCAGTGATCTTTTCGAAATGTGTTTAGAAATTCTTTAATGATATATAGTTGATGAGGTATATGACGGGTTTCATCATTGCTCAGTACAGACATTATTGAGGTTGGATTATACTCATAACTTAATGTAACATCCGATACAAAATAGAATTTATCTATATGACGGAACAATTGGGAGGACCATAACATATCTTCTTGTAATAATCCAATCTTAAAGGATAAATTATTTTTAACAATAATATCTTTTAGAATTAAACAATTCCAAGGCATTACTGGAATATACTTAAGAAAAAACATCTCAAGTAATTGGTAATTATTCAAAACACCTCTTGAAATTCTACTATTATTTATCCCTACGCCCCCAGTCCTTTTGTCAAGAAAATTTCCCATAACTAGTTGAATGTCTGGATGTCTTAAAACGACATTCCAAAGCTTCTTAATACATGAATAGAGCAAATCATCATCTGAGTCCAAAAAAAACAGATATTTACCTGTCGCATACTTGATTCCTGTATTTCGAGCAGCTGATTGACCTTGATTCTGTTCATGCTTCACTACTTTAAATACTATATTTCCAGAATAATCTTCAATTAAGCGTATAGCTTTATCTATACTTCCATCAGGAGACTTATCATCAATAAGTATACACTCGATACTTATACCTTTACATTCTTGACACATAACAGAAAGAATACACCTCTCAATATAATCTTCAACATTAAATATTGGTATAATTATCGAAATATCCACCATACACATCAATTTACAAATTAAAAAGAATATATATCATTTTACTAGATTGTCTTCAGAATCCACATACTGATCCGTTTTATGGAAAATTCTCGTGATGCCCTTCAGTTGAGTTCGAATGTTTTCAAAAAAACTCACATACATCGGTTTGTCACCAATAGTGCCATAACCAGTAACCGCACGACAGCGACGGTCTCGGACAAAGACGATTTTTCCATATTTTTTAAGATTAAAGGCCATAGAGCCATCTTCTCCTCGGATGATGTCGACACGATATGGTTCCTTACGGCCATAGTCGGCATTATAAGCAAAAACAAGACCACGTACGCTCAGTTCCGGACGCTTGAAGTGTTGTATCCAGAGAAAAAGATCACGCGTCATTTCATAGATCTTTAATCCTAACTTTGAATGATTCTCATCTGGGAAGTAGCCCCATGTTGCGGAAGCACAAGCAACTCCAGGCTTCGTGAGATGATCAAGCATAATCTCAAAATACTTCGGGGGATAAATGGTGTCGCTATCTACATCAAAATAAAACTTCCCTTTAGCATGCTGCAAACCACATCGACGGGCATAACCACAAGAATGCTGGTATTCTGTGAAATAGGGAATTCCTGACTTCTCATAGATTTCCGCAGTTCGATCTTTAGAGTCATTATCCACTCCTATAATTTCTACAGGGTATTTACACTCAATCTCGCTTATTGCCCATAGGCAAGCCTGCAGATGAGTTTCTTCATTATAGCCAATGACTACTATTGAAGCTAGCGGATTATCACTCTGAAGACAAGCCAAACGCTCACGAGTTCCATCAATTACTTCTAGTGGCACCTCACTAAAAGGCTTACCATAAACAGACATATATTTATCGTACCAAGCCATATTTTATTTATTTTCAGTTATAGACTCAAACAAAGAAATCCATTGAGGCATAATGCTTTCCCGAGAATAGCGCAAAACATTATTACGTCCATTCTTTCCCATTTGTTTTCTTAAAGCCTCATTTTCAATTAATTTGCAGATACTATCTGCCAAAGCTTTGCTATTCAAATAATCTACAAGGAAACCATCCTCCCCATCAGTAATCACATTTCTTGGTCCATAAGGGCAATCAAAAGACACACATGGAAGACCGCAAGCCATTGCTTCCAAAAGCACCATGGCAAACCCTTCGAATACTGAGCTCATCACATAAATGGAGCTTTTTAGATACTCTTCCATAATATTATCTGTAGGATCGTTCATGATAACCACATCCTGGAGGCCATAATCGTTAATTTGTTTACGAACCTTTTCTTTATATTCACCAGAGCCAAATATGTTAATAATCCAATCTGGATGCTTTTTATATACATCACTCCAGGCATCAATCAAATAATTATATCCTTTTGCACTATTATAACGCCCAACAATGATTGCCTGTTTGTTTTCACATGCACTAGGATATTCTGGATAGAAAGGAAAAGAATTAGGAATCACATATACGGGCAAAAGGTGTCCCCAATCCTCCTTATCTTGATTAGTAAGGACTACCAACGCATCAAGTTTACTCACCTGCCGATCCATGTTCCAACGGAAATATTTCGTCAGATATTTGAAAAGAATATTCTTTTCTTCCAACAAATGGAAATTGCGGATGAAGTGCTTAGTCGTATGTGCCTCTCCTATCTTTATACTTCCGTCTTTAATCTTTGTAATAAAACTAATATCACGGCCTAATGTGGAAATAATAATATCAGGACGATCTTGTATTAGTAATGCTTTCATTTTCTTGCGATACTGATGCATCAACTTATAATATATCCATATTCTGACAGAAAATGAATGACCATACTCTTTTGAAAAATCAATGGCCAGATCTATCAACCTTACTTTTGGCGAAAGTGGAAATGCCGGTTCACGACCTAGTTGAGTATCAGTAACAATAGCTATCTCATGCCCGTGTTCTGCCAACCAGTTCGCCTTTTCAACAATGACGCGATCTGCTCCACCTTTTGTTACAATAGCAGTATATATATAGTATATCTTCATAAACCTTTGCATTTTGAGAAAAGTCGAATCAGTAAAAGAGTCATACAAATAGGTAACTTGCCTAAGATATAGAGAATAAGATTGTGGATTCGTCTTTGTCTAAATGACAGTATTTCAAATAATCTTGAAGGATGTTTAAGATAGCTATGCAGCTCTCTATTTGTAAAGGGCGGCTCTATATAGTTTTGTTTTGCAAGTACATGACATATTATATAGATGTCAGACATCATAGCGATATAACATCTATTAGGGTAATATGACTTAGCCTTGAGATCACGGGTATCAGCCTTTAACTGATCAACAGCCTTGAAATACTGCACTATCTTATCTTTATCTATTGTTTCCTGATGCCAGGAATTAGACAAAGAGTTTTCTCTACACAAATAGGTATAGGTAACATCGGACAGCAAGACAGCACGATTTGCTATCGTTACCAAATTGAGGGTAAAAGCCATGTCTTCCCAGAAATCCGCTTTAAAGAAGCGTAGATTATTTTGTCGAATGAGCGACAATTTGACTAAAAAATTACATGCTGAAGCCTGAAAACCGGCATAACGCTGATATGCAAACTCTGCCAAAGAATCTGCATCTTCGAAATACATCTTCGGATATTGAAAAAGAGACCGTTCGCCAGATAATTCTATCCGCTCATAAGAGCCAAAGGCTACATCGGCTTGATGCACTTCGATTTCATGCATTAAGAGGGTAATAGTATCTTTATCTATAACATCGTCAGAATCCATGAAATAGAGATAGTCGCCTCTAGCATTATCTATTATTTCATTACGAGACTCAGACACACCTAAATTTGAACTATGCGTGAGAATGCGCATAGCCCCTCCACGAGGATGAGTTTGGCGGATGGATTCCAGTATATTTAGAGACTGATCGTCGCTGGCATCATCGATGACAAGAAACTCTATATCCGAATAGGTCTGTGACAAGGCAGACTCCATCGTCCGTCTGATGAAGTTCTCAACCCTGAATACAGGAATTCCTATCGTTACTTTATATTGCATCGCTACGTTATCTTTTATGTAACCCCATTTTCTTCGCTACAGCGACATAGAGCTGATACCAGGTCCACTTATTGATTTTATAATCAGTTGCATAGATATATTTGCCTTTGAATTGAGCAATATTCAATTGGTGTCCACCATCTACAAATATGTTGTTTCGTGGGAATACATTGTGCATGAACAATTGCTCTTCATAGTGGTTCACATCCAAACTAGTAATCTCCATCAGTGAAATGTTATCACCATAGGATCCGTGGCAATCCTGGGTTACTCGCAATAGCTTACCTTTGTAATCTATCAGTGAACCCGCATTTCTACCAAATTCATTACTTACACAGATTGGAGATTGAGGATGTTTCGTAAACTCACCATTCAGCAAGTCATCAGTCAAATATAGTTCCTGATAATACATCCAATCTTTCTGATATGATGTAAACAGGAAAAACTTATCATCTTTATGATACACGTGACTATCATTGAAACTGAAATTAATCTGCTTGTCACGTTCTTGCTTTAAAAGAATACGAACAAATCTAAAATCAGTCAGGTCTGCATTTGCCTGATAAAGGCGAATGGTATCATTTTCCTGTGATTCCGGAATCATGTAGATTTTACCACGATCTTCAAACACGTAAGGAAAAGAAAGATGGAATGGTTCCGACAAAACAGCCACTGGTTTCGACCAGATATGAAGGTCTTTTGTCTTCGTCATCATAATACACCCAGGATCATCCCAATGCTGGGACTCGTAAAAAAGGAAGAGCTCATCATCTTTCACAAACAAGAAAGAATCGGCCTGAAATCGCAATGGCTTGGGTTTCCAAAGACCTCTTAATGGATATTTTAGAATTAGATGTTTCTCATCGAACACATCAAATGATAAATTATCAGCAGCAAAAAGTGCAACCGTAAAAGTCACATCCTTTCTAAATAATGTATGATATATCTTATCAATAATCATGATACAATACTTTCAAATAATCTTTGCCAATCCTGGCAGACCTTATTTAACTTATAGCGTTGCACATTCTTGGTTGCGACTTTTGCCATTTTTTGTCGCAAAGATTCATCCGACATCATCTGATGCATGGCTTCAGCCAGAGAATCGACGCAGCCAGAAGGAACCAACAGCCCATCCTCGTTATTACGAACGATATCCTTGGGGCCACAAGAACAATCAAAGGATACTACTGGTAAACCACAAGCCATGGCTTCGATCAACACCATACCGAAGCCTTCGAAGCGGGAACTGAAGACAAATAAGGAACTGTTCAAATATTCAGCCTTGATGTCGGGAGTGCTACCATTGAGATGACAGCGGTTCCTGTCAATCTTCAACTTATCTATCAACTGCTCGTATGGCATACGTTCTCCCATGCCATAGATTACCAATTCCCAATCTGGATGTTGTTGTTCAATCAGCTTCCAGGCATGAAGCAAGAGATCGAAACCTTTCTGGTAGACATAACGCCCCACAGCAATGACTCGCTTATTGGTCAATGGACTAACCTGATCAATATCAAAAGCCAATGGATCGGGAATCACCTCGACATTCGATAGTTCTGTCCAAGAAACCTTATCCTCTTCTGTTAATACGACAAAACGATCTAGACGTTTAAGATGGGAGACCAAATTATGCATCCAATATTTGGCAAAGAGTCGCTTAACAATGTTGGTATCACCGGCCTCAAAATTACGATAGTTGGCTCGATTGACATGTAGTTCGCCAATTTTGCGACTACCATCCTGAATATCATTGATGAAATTGATTTCGCGACGCAGAAGACTAACCGTGATATCGGCTTTGAGTCGAATAAGTTCTTCCGTCAGACGCTTCTTAAAGATGCGTTGCTTCTGTAGATATACGAATATCTTCTTGAAAAATGAACATGTCCAAAGTGCCTCAAAATCAATATCAAGATTGATCACCTTGATCTTTTTTGATAAGGGATAGAATAATGGTTTTTCTTTGCCTTCTGTCAGGATAATCGTTATGTCATAGCCCAGTACATCAGCCATGTAATTGGCTTTCAGAGTCAAGACACGTTCTACACCTCCAGCCATATACAGGGCGGGGGTGCAATAGACAATCTTGAGGAGGCTATCTGACATTATTTCTCGATATTTTCTGCAAATGTACGGATAAAATTTGATTATTCCAAATTATATGCGTATTTTTGCATCCATAAAGTGAAGAAATGATAAAAGTCAGCGTTATTCTGCCTGTCTATAATGTCGCAGCGTATCTGGACGAGACATTTGCGTCACTCCTGAGTCAGACGCTTCAGGAGATAGAGATTATTGCTGTAAATGACGGATCAAAGGATAATAGTGAGGACATCATAAAAAAATATGCACAGCAGGATGCACGAATCAGCTACTTCTCTCAAAAGAACCAAGGACAATCTGCAGCAAGGAACCTAGCTCTTCAACACGCCAAGGGAGAGTATATCTATATGATGGATTCGGATGATGTGTTAGCCAATCCTGATGCATTGCGAATCTGTTACGAATATGCTGAACAAAATAAAGCCGATTTCATTTTCTTTGATGGGGACACGCTTCAGGAGCAAGGAGCCGCCCCCCTCACTTGGGATTATAAGAGAACAGAAGATCTAGATGAGAGTAAAGCCTATAACGGAGAAAGGCTCCTTAGTGAGGTGTTGGATAAGTGGAAGCATAACTGTGTCGTTTGGCTGCTGCTTATTAAGCATAACTACTTAAAGCAGATCGGTCTAGACTTTTACCCTGGTATTATTCATGAGGATGAGCTTTTCACAACCAAGCTCACATTGCAAAGTGACAAAATATTTTGTCTAAAAAAGAGTTTCGTCAAACATCGTGTCAGATCAGCTTCAACAATGGGAATTCGCTACTCCAAGCGAAACATAAACTGCTATCTGACAGTGATAGACGAATTACTGAAGTGGCGGAATACACCTATTATCCACAAATTTGCGAAATACACTTTAAGTAAAGTATTCTATACAGGGCATCAGATACCTTTCAAGGAAAAACCTGCTGTATTCTTGAGAGCCGTTAAGTCGGGATATCTGAAATACATCGGACTGAAATCTGCAATAGTATTTTGGTTTAAGAAGTAACGGCTAAGCCTCTTCAACCACACGTCGCATCTGAATCTTCCAACTCAGACTCTCTACGGTCTTGCGGATTTCTGTAGGATCAAACGTATGAGACTCAATGAAGTCCACCATCTGCTGAACATCAATCGGAGACTCATCGGGAAGTGCCTTTATGATGTATGGTTTATCTTCGAAATCACTATCAATCTCGGAATAGATAAAGGGAATTCCACGGGTGGCATACTCACGATTCTTTAAGGTCTTGATGTGCGTAATACCGCTACGATGACGAGCGAGACTACCAATAGCGAAACAACTCTGATTAAACACATTATTTAGTTCATCGCCAAAAAGTTGGCCATGAAACACAACATGGTCTTTTAACCCATACTGATCGATTAAAGTTTGGATACCCGGATAATCTCCCTGACCATAGAGGTCAAAAGGATCAATACCACCAACTATGTGGAAGATGATATTTCTTGGAGAAGTGGCATTCTTGTAATACTCACCTAGACCTGCTATCAAACGGTCGTAGCCATGCCACAGATGAACTTCTGCAACAGCTATCAGATGAATCGCATCATCGACGGGCTGAAAATGGTGGAGGGGAATACTATCGAAATCTACGCCATTACTGATTCGGATGGTTCGTTGTCCAAATATTTCATCAGCATCAGAAAAAGTAACGATGGCTGACATCTGACGCGCTAAACCATGACGGAAGAGTTGATCAATCTTCAAGCCCAGACGTTCCTGCCGAGAGAAGGTGTCAAACTCCTGATCATAAGGATAGGTGGGAATCTCCGTGACTGACTTAATGCCTAACAGGCGAA
>Ga0326512_10000683_pt1 | contig 28879 bp, 37 predicted proteins | sample 1_2617_0518_D_FD_203652 | JGI IMG/M metagenome (GOLD analysis project Ga0326512, IMG submission 203652) | Bovine rumen microbial communities from UC Davis, California, United States - 1_2617_0518 | ecosystem: Host-associated > Mammals > Digestive system > Stomach > Rumen | place: USA...
TGATATACAGAGATACTCTGCAAGTTCTTCTTGCTGTATTCTGTTCTGCTCTCTCAGCTCTTTAATTTTCAAATTATCAATCCTCTCTTGACATTTTGCATAAAATGTGATATAATATCTTTAAAAATAATTTTTTATGGGATAATTATGTCAATTTATATGCTTACACGCATATATTAACACACTTTAATTCCAATGTCAATACAAAAATGTGATTTTAATGAAATTTTTGTGCGTGTCAACAAAAATTCGGGGGTGATTTTGTGTACAATCCACAAGAAACATTTATAAGGATAAAGAGGCGTGCAAGAGAGTTAGGCATATCTATGACACAGATAAATGAAGAATGCAGTCTAAGTGATAATGCGATAGCACACTCAGCTAAAAGTCAAAATGGCATGAAAGCAAAAAATATATTTATGATTGCTGACATACTTAGTTGTTCAACGGATTATCTTCTTGGAAAAACCGACAACCCAAATTTACTTATCAATATCAGTGATAACAATAATAACAACATATCTATCAATTCTGATAAAGTTGATGATACTACACAACAGTTTTTTATGCTGTTCAAAACACTATCTCTTGAAAATAAAATAAAATTGCTTTGTTCCGCTATGCAACTAAAAAAGGAGGAATCTAAATGACAATTGCTGTTGTTATAGCAATTCTTATACTTCTCGTAATCGTATTCTCGATATTTAAGGCTTTCCCTTATCTGCTCCTGCTTGCTGTTATAATCCCTGCAATTTCTGGTTGCTTAGTGTCGAAAAAAGAAGATGAAAAGAAACTCATCGGGGAGCAGGCAGAACGTCCGGCAAGCACATTACACAGTGAAAACAAAAATGGACTTACGGGCTGTATAGTCAGTATGGTAGTGCTTTCGTGTATAGCATGGATACTTCTCGCACTGATGATATACGCACTGTTTACTGCCCAGCTCCGTTCTTCACAGTTACTTGCATACATGATTTTTGGTGGCGGTGCGTCAGGCATTTTCAAACACATAGAAACGGAATATCCCAAAAACTCTTTTACTTCAAGTGACAAAGCACTATACTTTTTACTCATCACGTTCTTTCCTGTCGGAATTTTTGAGTTCTGTCGTGACAGCAGACGAACTTTGAAACAAAAAATAATAGTATCAGCAGGATTAACGCTGATACTCGGATTAGGACTTGGTATAACTCAGATAGCCGACACAAAAAGGGAGAGTAAGAAAATAGAGAATCAGGAAGTTTCTGAAACAACTGCTACAACTGTCAAAGCTACAACGGTCACTACAACTACTGCAAGGACAACAGCAAAGCCACGAACAACTACAAAAGCGAAAACTACAACTGCGAAAATAACTACAACCGTCACAGTGACCGAAACAGTTGCTGTGACATTACCGCCAACGCAACCGGTTACTCAACCGCCTGCTCCTGTACAGATTACGCATGAGTACTGGATAAACACAGACAGCAGTAAGTTTCACTACCCTGACTGCCGTACTATCAAAGACAGGTCAGAGGCACACTGGGCGGTAGTAAACGCTGACAGAAGTGAGCTTATTGCACAAGGATACTCACCGTGTGGAGTTTGTGACCCTTGACAAATACATAAATAAAATTGTATAATATAAAAAAATACTGCTGTGTCTTGGGGACACAGCAGTCATGGATAAAAACATTAATATTGCAATTCGGGTAGGAGATAGTACCGTCAGCAATCAGCAAAAATATTATAACACATCTCCTTCGGATTGTCAACATCTCGGAGGAGTTTTTTTATGAAGTGTATAAAATGCAAGAAAGAAATTCAGGACGGAAGCATATATTGTAATTTCTGCGGTAAGAAACAAGCAGTTACTAAGGCAAAGTACCACAAGCGTGAACACGGTACTGGAACGATACGCAAAGACAACAGGAATAAAAAGCAGTGGGTGGCACTTGCTCCGATGAGCCGGTACAGCAAGGAGCGTGTTTACCTTGGAAGCTACGGCACACGACAAGAAGCACAGTCAGCGATTGATGAGTATATCCGTGACGGTCGCCCTAACCTTTACAATGCTACGCTTGCAGACGTATACAAACTTTGGTCTGATGCGCATTATAAGCAGGTTGGAGAATCTGCAATTGCTTTGTACTGCTCGATGTGGAAACGCTTTGAATGCTTTTATGATGCAAAATTTAAAGAACTCAGAACAGCACATTTTCAGCAAGTCGTGAATTCGGGAACGTCGCATTCAGCTTGCAATACGTTAAAAGCTATGTCGGTTATGCTGTCCTCATATGCTATGCAAAACGACATAATACAGAAAAACTATGCAGAATTTGTAAAACTGCCGAAATTTGAGAAAAAAGAAAAGAACATATTTACAAAAGAAGATATAGGTAAATTGTGGGAGAACTCTGATGATGAAAATGTGCAAGTTATACTTTTTATGATTTACACAGGATTCAGAATCGGAGAAATTTTAAATTTAAAGAAAAGTAATATTTTTCTTGATTCCGGCTACATAATAGGCGGTATCAAAACCAAAGCAGGGAAAAACAGAGTTGTTCCGATTCCTTCAAGCATTCCAGAACTGAAAGTATTTATAAACAACTTTATAGAAAATTCTGAAACTGACTTGATTTTTAATATTTCAGACGGTGAATTCAGGAAGATTTTTTCTTATACGCTTACAAAATACGGCATATCTACGGAGTTAACTCCGCACAGCACACGACACACTTTTGCATCGCTCTGCTCATCAGCAGGCATTTCGGCAGAAAATTTACAAAAAATCATTGGTCATGCTAACTTCGCTACTACTGCTGATATATATATACATCAAAATTTTAGTACGCTGTCAACGGAAATGTCAAAATTGAAAAAATAAATACTCACAATTTTACATACAATCAGCGAATGTTTTCCACACTTCTCAACACTTTTTACGTTGAAAAGTGTGGAAAAACTTTATTATAAGCATTTAAAATTTAATGTTCAGTTAAATTTAAAATGTTTGTATTAGCACAAAAAACTGTAAATACTCACAATTTACATACAAAAAAATATTGAAAATGCGAATTTGGATATAATAAAAGCGACAGCTAATTTTAACTGTCGCTTTTATTATATCCAAAACTATACATTTTCCATAGTTTATAGGCATTATTTTTGTGATATTATACAAAATTTATGAAAATTCAAAAAACGCTTGACTTTGCATAAATTCAGTGTTATAATATAATTACAGTAAAACACAAACACAAAAAAACAGTGGAGGGATTATCATGAAAAAGACAATTATGATTAAGGCATGGGAAAAGGTAAGAGAGATGAAGGCAAACGGCTGGACTGGTTCAACGTCTATGATGCTTTCAATCGCTTTAAAAGAGGCATGGGCTGAGGTGAAAAGTGCTAATGCGATAACAAGCGGTGATGACTGCGAAGGCAGTAGCAGTGATTTCACTGGTATAAATCTTACTGGAACTGTTAAACAAATCAAGTTCGCTACTGACATACTGAATGGCTTTTATTCACGTATTGTTGAAGCTATACAGTTTGAACAGAAGATACACATTGATGATGTAGATACTGAAAAAGTAGATTACTACTCAAATCTTAAAGTGTATGTATCAATGTTTAAAAAAGCATTGGACGGAAACACTGCAAGTTCAGTAATTAGATGCAAAGATAAATTTGAGGTGTACGGCAACGTATACAGAAGTATGCAGAACTTCATCACATCTTATAACAAAAATCATTCCGCATGGGTAATAAAACACGCAGAAAGTAAATTAAAGAGAGAATTTAAATAAATTTTAACTGCTGTCCTAACGGCATGACGTGGAGAAAAGGAGAATACCATGAACAGTTTAAAAAACAATTACAAGGGTTACGCATTAAGGTACGAGGGTCGCAATGAGCAACTCAGAGAGGGAGATATAATTGACATAGGTTGCCACTGGTCTTATGAGGAAGGTGACCCAGAGTGTTGTGATTCTGGTGAATACATTTACAGATTCGAGTGCAACAATGCAGAGGGACATAAGATTGACTATACAAAGCTTGACGAAGATGACACAGACAACTATGATGATGAATATGCAAAAATATGCGACAGCTTAGGCATAAACGCAGAATGTTACGAAGAAAAAGAAGTAGTTGTTATAGCGAAAATGTTCAAAGTGGTGTATGTGTGGGATAGAGAACGTGATGAATATACTGGTGGTTGGTTGCCGCAGACAATCGAAGTTGAAATGATTTAAAAGAATATGCTGTCCTAACGGCATGACGGGGAGAAGAAAAATAAAAAGCTGATTCAATCAGCGGAAAGAGGTATATTATGAATATCAAAGAAAGCGTTGAAAAGTTTTTCGGTGAAAACAATGTTTTAGTTGACTTTGACCTTTCACAAGAAAACGAAAGCTGTTATGAATTGGAATCTTACATCAGAGAGCGAGAAGAAAGCGATGAAGATTACGAATGGGTAGAAGATTTTGCTGATGCGATAAAAGAGGTTGCTGTGGAGAACAATCTTAAAAGATTCAGAATAGACAGTGATGATGATTATGAACCTGCTGCTGCTGACTTCTTTTATGCGAGAAACTACCAAGACGCTTATAATTTTGTTTCTGAATACACTGGACTTGGAAACACAGAAATTGACGAAAAACTTTACGAGAATTAAACCCACAACGGAAAATCAGCTGACCTATCGGCAACACGGGGGGAAGGAGTTTACTATGAAAAAGTACATCAACAACAGGGTATACGATACCGACACAGCGAAATGCATTGCAGAGTGGTATACAAAAGGTTTCAGCACTGACGACTACAAGTACTACGAAGAAGAACTTTATATGAAGAAAAACGGCGAGTACTTCCTTTATGGCAAAGGCGGAGCTATGACAAGCTATGGCGAACTCGTCGGACACGGTATGACAAGCGGAAAGAAAATCATACCGGTTACGCTTGAAATGGCTATGGATTGGGCAAAAGAAAAGCTCACCGCTGACGAGTACAACAAAATCTTCGGCGAAATCACTGAGGACACTACAAACACGAGAGTAACTGTCAGTCTTCCAAAAAATGTACTGGATATGGCGAAAAGGAAGTCACAGCTGACAGGTCTCAACAATCTCTCAAAGTATGTTGAAATGCTCATCGTTAATGATAACAAAAAGTGCTGATAATCAGCAGAAAGGGACTAATTATGGAATTTAGTGTAAGATGTATTAAGAGTACAACAGTACTTAGTCGTGCGTATCAGTGTAATGCTGACGAAAAGAAATCAATTGCTGATTGTATCAGCAGTTTAGAGAATCAATCGAGATACGGTCACGTTAGTACAATTGATTGCGTTGATACAACAGACGATGATGGCAAAGAAATAACGTCACAAATTTTTGTAGACATCATGAACAATCATGAATATAGACGTCATTTCAAGATTGCGGTGATACGCACTGCAAGATTTGAACATGGCTGGTGAGAAAGAAACAAAAAGTCCCTGCTTTTGCAGGGATTTTTTTATGGAATATAGCAAAGTTGAGTTTCTTTACGATATGATGGCGGTATTACCGCCAATTCTGCTATGCTGTATATCGCTTTTACTTGTTCCGAGACTGGAATAACCCTCATCAGCTTCTCACCGTCAAAAATTGACTTATCTTCCTCAATCGTTTCGACAGTCCAGCTTGCTATTTCTCCGTATCCTTGTGATGATTTTTTGCCTAAATAGCGAATATTTTCACTTAATAAGCGTGTAATCTCCTGTTTATCTCCGACTGCATAGAAAATAATTTCGGGCATTACGTGATAAACAAGTGGGTTACGGTAAGCCTTGAAGAATCCCCGTGCAGTATCAATTTCCTGTTTTCCCTTGCCTTTAAATTTTACTGTACGGTCAAATGCGGAGTTCCAGCGTTTTGAGTAAGCTGTCACAAATTCGTTATCAGATATGGCACAACTTGCATGGAAAACACCATAACTTGCATTGAATTTCAAAAATGCAGAAAGTGTTTTTATGACTGTTGCAGTGCCAGAGTACTGCTTGCCCTGCGTGTAGAAGTCAGATTTCAGCAATTCTTTTGCTTTCGCTGCTGACAGTATGCAGTCAAAACGAAGATATTCAGAAAAGCAAACGGGTGACCTCATTTTAGCTGTTATTTTCAAATTTTCAAACATTTAATATCTCCTTCACGTTTTTTACAGCATCAAGAGAACCAAACTCACTTTGATTTTTTGTGTTGTAGTATGCGATACTGTCAAAGCTGTCTAAATTTTCTATATTTTTCCATGCTTTTACATCTTCCAAGTTCCAACCTGCACCCAAGTTATGAATCCACTTATAACCCATATCCTTTATTTTTCCGAAAATTTTGTTAAGTTTATATCCTGACTCTTTCGCAGTAAGTGAGGGATTTGAGAAAAACACAACTTCTGAGTAGTTCCTGTAAAACTCTGCTTGCTGTAAAATTGATTTTTCGTCTATTTTGAATTTAGTTTCACACTGCAACACAGGGCAAGCATTACTAAAAAGTCCTAATTTATGCCAATTTTTGAAGTTTATCATGCTCTGCACAGGATTTAAGAACTCGTCAGGGGCTACACAAATGACATTTTCACTGTAATGTTTTTTATAGTGTTCAGAAAGTTTTTTCATGTATGCAAAATTCATGCGTCTGCCTGACTGCGACAGTGCAAAAGCACCGCTGTCGAGGACAACAAGACCGCCATTTTTGAATTTTGGTTCGCAAGGATAAGCATACAGCCTCGCAAGTCCTTCAATTTTTTCAATTTCCTTTTCCGCAGAAGGTTTCGGACAGTGAGGACACACCCAGATGCTCATGCTACATACCTTTCGAGCATATCCAAAAATCCCTTGATTTTTTCAGTATTTTCAGCAAGAAATTTTTCGTACAGGTCAGACTTTACGTCCTCATTTGCTTTGTAGTCGAGGTTAATTTTGCCGTATCCCTCTGAAGATTTTCCACCGATGTGACCTGTTTGTTGCAATAAGTTTAGCATATATATCATACATGACTTTTCAAGTCCGTTCGCAAACTCAACAGAAATACTCGTTTCAAGCTCTGTTCCTGCTGAAAGCGTTTCAAACTCATACTTCATCTGCACAACTTCTTTCGGAATTTCCGCAACATCTTTCACGTTTTCAGTCTTGATTTTGAGCCTGTCTGAACGTGTCTGGAAAACTTCGTTTATCATGCCAGAATAAAGTGACTCATCAGACTTCTTGATGTTGTAGCCGTTAAGCTCTTTGCAAACTGGTCTTAGTATACCGACTTTTGCTTTGCCCTCGGTCATCTGGTTGCCGAACGCACTTCCAAGCAGGACAAGAGCAGGACAGTTCTCTGTGAGTTGTTGCTTAAAGCTGATATCTTCCACACCGCCTGATTTTAACGAACCGCCGTTGAAAAGCGTATAAAAGACAGACTGTGATATACTGCTTATACTCATACCGCACTTTTCAAGCATATCCTCGAAAACAAGTGAACGCAAAATCCCTCTTAACGCATTTCCGCTGTAAACAGGAATATCAACGAATTTCCCGTTTACTTTGTACTTCATTCTTCTTGCTGTCTGCATTGTTCCGCACAGCTCATCACCAAAATGTGCGAGTGGCGATTTTAACAGCACATTCAAATCAATTTCAAATACGTTCATTGCATTTCCTCCAAAAATTTGTTATTTAATTCTTCCATTTCTTCGTTATATTCAGCAGTTTCACTCTTTTTCTGTTTCTTCTTTGCATACTTTTCTTTCCTATCGTCTACCCTGAGTCTGAGCTTGAAAATGCACATCATAAGCTCATTGCGGTAAATTTCAAGTATTTCAGCACTGTACTTTTCGTTGTCGAGTATGATGTTGTAATCACGCACAAAAGAAATATTAAATTTTTTGCATATACTTTCAACGAAAGTGGCGAGATTATGCGATTTCAGTGAAGAGCCTTTCACTTTGCTTTTAAACTCGTCCCAAATCGCCATTCTTCTGCTTTTCTGCATACTTTCTGTGTCGATAGATGAGAAAATCGCATCTAAGATATCAACTGATATTTCCATTACTTCTTCTTGCATTTTTTACGCTCCTTTAAAATTTCGTTTCTTCTCTCAGCGTTCAATATGTATACTAAAAAATTAAAAGCTTGACTGCCTCTGTTCGCTCTGAGTACGCTTTCACTTTGCATAAAATCCTCATTTGTGTTAACTACAAAGTAAGATTTCATCGATAAAGCGTTGTAATCTCCTGAAATGAGTTCATCTTTACTAAAATACAAGTAAAATTCATTTAAAATTTTGTAAACATCTTTCATTTTTACACTGTCAAATGTAAAGCTGTAGTTTTCATGTGTTATAACAAATCTTTTTGTACTGTAATTTAAAGCAGCTTTGAAGCTAATATGTTTCTTAAAAGACTCTGTTATGCAAAAAACGAAAGGCACTTTCACTGTATCGGCTAATGCAAAAACATAATTTTCAATATCATTTTTCTGCAAATACATTATTTTTTCGCTATCTGCTATAAAACTACTACGTCGAAGTTTAGCTTCGCTTAAACAAGCAGCACAGTTTGCACATATCACACCACTACTAACATCTTTCAACAGGTCGTAGTTAGTGAATCTTGAATCTTTTATGTACATTTTTGCTTTGAATCCGTGTTCTGTACTTTGTCCACAAACTTTGCAAATTCCGCTTTCACTGCCCTCAACGACAGTTAAATGGCTTGCAATCAATGAAGTATTAGTGTATTTTTGCATACATATTCACCCCTATAGATTATACAACAAACAAAATTCCGCCTGCCCTGAATCAAGCGGAGTTTTGTTTATTTTTCGGTTAAAGAACCTGAGTAAGTCTTACCATTCATACTGACACTTATGCTGATAGTATCTTTCTTTTCAGTCGGGTAAACATCTGATTTGGTAAGTCCGTAGTAAGAGTAGAAGTCGGAAGTAACGCTTGAAGAAGAACCCTTAACCTCGTCACCTTTCCAGAAGTTACTTGTGCGTACATCAACATGAGTAGCCGTGTAGGAACTGTCAATATTTGCGATACCGCCAAAACCTAAGTCCTGAGCGACACAAGCAACACGTTTAGAATTGATTTTGTTGTGCGACTTGTTATAGCAGACTATATCAGAAGCATTGCCGTTTACGTGCTGACCCGTACCCGAACCGCCTACCGCCTTGTCATGAGCCGAACACCTGTGACCTGAATTAATCACTATTGCTGAACAGTCAAGAGCAGTGAAAAGCTGTTCAAGTTTATCAACGAGGTCAGTATTTATGAGTATGGCGTGAGCCTGTCCGCATTTGCAACGAAATTCCTGCACATTAAAGTGTGGTGTAAGCTGAGTCGTGTCATTGTACCTGTAAGTTTTAATCATTGTTATTCCTCCTATTTTTCAAGAACTACCGAAAAGACTTCCTTTGCGTTGTACATAGCTACCCATGCCTCGCCTTTTTTGATGATAATAAATCCGTCGGTAAGGTCGTAATCGTCCCAGTCGCCTTCTTCAATTGTGATAGAGCCTGCATTTATAAACGATATTTTAATTCTCTTATACATAATCATTCCTCCAAAAGTCCGCTGTAAGTATGGTAATAGTCATCATCATATCCGTGATGAACACGGTCAGCAACTTCCGCTTTTTTTCCGTTATTGAAACGGTCGAGAGTGCCAACGAGGTAGCCTGTTATTCGTCTGATTCTGTCAAAAGGGACTTCGTTCATGTGCCATTCAAGGTCAACAAAATCCCCGTCAATTCTGATGATGATTTTCTTCACGTCCGCACCGTTTGACTTATTTCGGACGTGATTTATATATGCCTGTTTTTCTTCTTCTGAAATAGTTCCGCCTATTACTTCAACTTGCATTCGTTTTCACCTCTTTTTCTTTCATAGCCTGATTTATGCGGTTTACGGCTATGTTGTAATAATCTTCGTCAAGTTCTATACCTATGAAGTCACGGCTTGTATTCACGCAAGCAACTCCTGTTGAGCCTGAGCCCATGCAGTTGTCAAGAACGGTTTCGCCCTCGTTTGTATATGTCTTTATAAGGTATTCCAACAGAGGAACAGGCTTTTGCGTGGGGTGCAACTGCCGTTCTGCTGAATTGTTTACAGAAGTAAAATTAATTACATCAACAGGGTAACGCTTACCGTCAACACTTTCGCTAACCATACCAACACGTTCAAATTTTCCATAGTTTCTGCCGTCGCCATTTGTTTTATGGCGATTTTTGTATGGTGTACTTTTCCACATTTGCGGATTATAAGTTGGTAATTTGTCATAAAATATCAGAATGTTTTCATGCAATTTTAAGGGCATTTTATTAGCATTTAAAAATCCCGTGCCTCGTGACTTTTGCCATATCCATTCATACCGAAAATGTTTCATGTTAGCTGTTATTAGCTTGGCATTAAATGGAGGTTGTGAGAACAAGGCGATTACCCCCCCCATTTTTAACAATTCGTTCATATTGTCGAAACAATTTATTTATATCTATAATAGAATCCCATTTGTTTCGAGTTGTTCCATACGGCAAATCACACAATATCATATCTACGGACTTATCGGGAATATTTTTCATTATCTCCAAACAATCACCGTGATACAGTTTCATTTTTCATCATCTTCTTCCTGTTCATTCTTAATTTGTCTTAGCACATCAACAATCTTTTTCGGTACGGGTACGCCCATAAGGTAGGCATTTTCAGTGACAGAAATACCCTCGTTTGCGATATAAAAACCTATAACCGCAGAACGGCACACCGAACTGCCACCGACTACCTGAGAGTCAAGAATGTGAGCGACTGCTACAAGTGCAAGGATAAATACTTTCTTTGCAATACCCTTGAATCCTACTGCTGACGAAATTTCTTTGCGAATAAATGCCACAATCAGCCCCGTGATGTAGTCAATGACCATAAATGCAATGAGTGCATAGAGCAGACCATCAAGCCTGCCCCACAGGAACGCACAAATTGCACAAATACTTGCTGAAATAAGCTGTAATGTCTTGTCCAAAACTTCACCCCCTTTATAAATGGGCATAAAACAGGCAGCATTCAACCTGAAACGGCTGAATACCGCCTTAAATTTACAGAAAATTTACAAATTATTCTGCTGTAATATAAGTTGCTGATCCGTGCATGAATTGACCGAAATTCTGCCATCAACACGACGGTTCAGTCACATAAGAGCTTCTTACCTTTTTATTCGTTCCACTGACTACCGTCCCACTCCTTGACACTCGCATCATGCCAACCTGTATAGCTAAGAGATACCTCACTCGGCTGAACCGTAGTGTCAACTGAGAGTGTGTCTCCCCCTGCGGTGACAGGGATTGTAATGCCTGAAACTGTATCAGCATAATCGCCAATCTTCATAAGCGGCTCGTTTACTATGCCTGTTTCGGGAGTTGCGAGAACGTACCAGACTGTTACTGGTGTGCCTGTGGCGTATTGGGCGGCGAGGTACTGCTTGAAGGCTTCGACAGTCGAAAAATCGGAATCTCTAAGATAGAATAAATCGTTCTCTGTGCGGTAAAAACAAACGCATTTATCTTGCACACGCGTCCATAGCGTAATATTTTGTTGAGCCTTGTAGTGTGTGCATAAACAAATTGTCTCATTAACATTTTTTATATAATCATATATGTTGAGATTGAATAGGCCTTCCGGCAAATGATTGCTGAACCAATTCTCCGTACCGTCAAGCGCCAACTTTTTAACCTTCCTCGTTGTCTCCACCTCACCGAGATAAACAGGCATTGTGGTGTTGGCTGATGAAATCGGGATTTTATAGCCATACGGCTCGTAGGGGAGTGCGGTTGAGCCGAGGTTGAGTATAAGGTTGGACATTGTATAAGAATCCCCACCACTTATCTGTCCTGTAAATGAAAGTCTCACGTATTTTGCACCAATGGGAACGTTTGCCGTTGCGGGCGGTATATTCGATAAAGTTGGAACGCAGTCTTGGTCGAGCCATGTCTTAGTGCCGTCATAAAAAATAAACTTTACTTCCAAAGCCTTATTGCGTATAAAGTCAAAAGTAATTGTTTCCGTTCCCTCTGGAATTTCAAAAAATCCGCTACACACTCCACGATAGATTAATGTGGTCGTAAAATAAATAGTTCCACCTTCTATCGTTAGAGACGATGTTTGTGATTTATACCCTACTTCGCCGTTATCTATACGACCTTTTTCAACTGTCGATATATCAAACAAATTCTCCGTCCTCTCACCTGTACCCTGTGGCATAATCGGGTTGTCGGGGGTCGGTGTGCCGTTCTGGACTGTGTTGCCGCTGATTCCAACCGTTGCAGTATTACCGTCTGCATATATATCAACAGGGAGAGTTGTGACAGTGTCTGTGGCTGCCTTATACTGTCTCAGTGTGGTATCTACCCATGCTGTACCGTTGTATTTTTTCATATCAACCACCTACCCATAAATCATCAACACTTGCTCCTGTCGGTGCGGTTGTGTCAAAATACATCTTAATGCCGTTTACCTGTAAATAGTTTCTGCCGCCTGTTCCCATGCCAGTTGTTTTCTGCTGTTCCGATAAAATATCGTTTTTGTTTGTGTTGATTTGTGCGACATCGGTTGATGTTATGCCGCTGTTCATAGCAGTCAGTTGTTCTCCTGTCGGTGTAAAGCCACCACCGCCACCACCCCCTTCACCATTTCCCATAAAATTTACCTTCACCCAGTCACCTGTTGAGGTAAGCCCGTAAAGGTCGCCCGTGCCGATTACCCAGCACTGTGAACCGCTGTCAAGTAGCTTACCCTCAAAAAAGTTCACGGCTGGAAGTTCGTCAATCTCATCACATTCAAGTTTTGCTTTTACAAGCTGTTTTCCGTCCTTGTAGCCGTAATCCTTGCCGATTACAAATCTAATCATAGTATCACCCCTTTAAGTTTCGAGAGCCGTTACACGGTCTTTAAGAGCCTGTATTTCCTGCATAATTTCAGCATAGGCATTATCAAGAATATCAGAATTTGAGTTAAATGGTGTCTGGTCTGTACTGTCTGAATCATCCGGCTTAATCAGGTGTAAGTTAGTAGTTTCAGTTGCCATTTTTTATATCCCCCCACTTGTATTTTTTTGTTTCGCTCCACTTGTAAGCCTTTGCACCACTCCAAGTTTTGAGAGCCTTGACATTTATTCCGTCAATTTCTGACTGCATAGCCTGCATTTGACGGTCAGAAACGGAGTAGCCTGACGAAATTGTATTTGCTTTGTACTGCGGACGTACAAAAGAATATCCTATATTTCCGAGTTTTATATTGAGAATGTCACCTGTCAGCTCGTCTTTCTCAACGCTTACAATCTGCTGTTCAGTGTCAATGTCAAGCATTTCGCAGTAAATACGCCCTTTGTCACCTAACCTGTAATTCTGCAAATCCACAAAGCCCTTGTACTTTGGGTCGTTCCTCAGACTTGCAATGTTCACTTCGTAGCTTACCTTTGGGACGTGCAACGGTCCGAACAGTGCATCTACATCATGTACAAACCTGTTCCAGTCGTGGTACGGGTAGTTGAACTTGAAATATCTGTACTTTTCGTGATGGATAGGAAGTCCGCCCGGAGCCCATGCCTTATCATATCCTGCACCGAAATTGTCACGTCCGACAATGAACGTACAGAACTCATTGTAGTCTATTTTCTGAGTAATTTTAGTCATATCAAAGCCGTACCTCAAAGCAAATGCGTTGTCCTGAGCGTACTCCATGCGTGAATTTATACTGAAATAGAAGTTATTTCTGTACAGCTCTCCCCCAAACGTATTTACAAAGCAGTTGTCAGTACCTATCAAAGCACCTGCTACTGACGTATTTTCCATTTGTACCGTACCGCAAGCGTCCTGTATATCGGAATAATAATTGAAGTCGTAAGTGTCGTACCCTGACGGCTGACCGTAATGAAACTGACCGTGAATAAGGGAGTAAATAAAATTGAAACCGTTAAGGCTGTTCAAAGTCAAGTCCATAATCAGCGTGTCAGCGAGGTCATAGAAAATGTGTTTTGCGTGTACTTTTATCACCGCCCCCGACTGGTCAACAGTACTTTCGTGTTCGTCAATACGGAATAGCTGACCTTCAATTTTCAGTACATTCGGCGGAGTAAGGTATTTATAACGCCCCTGTGGGTCAATGGGGTGCGTCAGAGTTACGTCCCACCTGCCGTTTAGTTCGTGAGTAGATATGCACTCCGAAGGGCGGAGAATTGCAAGTCCGTTGTGCTGAAAACCGTCTTGCGGTTCATGGTAGTCATATACCCTTATGACGTGTTCACGGGGCAAAGACCATAAATCAAGACCTCTTGCGTGGCTGAGAAGTTCGTGCCACGGCATATCGGGACTGATATTCTTGTCCACTCTCCAATATGACTTAGGGTAAGGCAGTGACATAGCGTATTCAGCAGTAGCAGGACGTGAATCACTTAGGGGCGGTACAAGTGTACCATTATTCATTGTCCATTCGCCGACCGTCAAAGAACACTCTGTAATATCTTCCGGAGATATAGTAGTATCATCTGTATATCCCATTGCAATACGATACTCGACCGACTTACCGCTTGTATAGATTGTATCACCACTATTGTACCAGTACAGATAGTCCCTGAAAGTATTATTTTCGTCCCACCCGAAAAGGACAAGTTTAAGCGGTTTGCCTGAAACTGCTGAAATTTTTATGCTAAAAGCAGTAGTATCAGCCTGAAATCTCGTTGTACTTCGTATTCTGTCATTTCGTGAAGCTTCGTGACCACTGCCGTCAAATGTACCCTGTTCAAAATCAGTAATTTGTATAGTACTCATATAGTTCCTACCTTGAATCCGATACTGTTCAGGTAGTTTTCATCTGCCATCTGCAAAGATGTTACCGCTGTGAAAACTGCTGAACTGTCTTCTGATGCAGAACACAAATCTGAATTGTAAATTGATATACCAGTTCCAATATACTTTAACGGCACGTTTGTGCGAATATCGTACACATTGAATCCACTGCCTGAACGACCTGAATAAATCTTTGATGATGTATCAGAAACAGTGATTTTACCGTAAAAACGGCTGTTTAAAGCACGGTTATGAAAATCCTCATATCCATTGCTCACAAGAATATTGCATGAGTCTGCATTAATATCGGCTATAACCTCACTGTTTGTAAATCCTCTGCCACGCATGACTACAAAAGCTACATTGCTTGATGCTGAAATATTAAAAGAGCATTCTTCTGCACTGATAACAAAGTAATTAGCAGAGTAAAGAAATCCGCTTATACCTGTCCCTGCACCATACTGCATTACACCTGAAAATGCACTGCCTTTTATAGTAACTTTTGAACTGTCGCTGTCCGTTGTGAGAAAGTAAACACTTTTATCGTCTGAGCGAGAATGTTTGTGTGAAAACTTTTCGAGGTTAAGGTTTTTCCATGTTGAACCTGTTTTTACATAAAAAGCGAACTGTGCAACAGAATAAAAATTAAGAAGCGTCCAACCATTGAAGTCAATTATTCCGGAAAGTTCAATTTGACTTTCAAAGCCTGTTTGTTGAATTTCGTTGAAATTGATAGTCTTGTTATCAGAATCAGCCATTTTTATGTAGTTATTTTTGTTTGTAGAAACGCTCAGTAGTTCGTCCCACGATTCGCAAATGTAGGGGTCTGCCTGAGTGCCTGTACCTGTCATAAACATCTCTCCCTTACCTTGATTTCTACTTCGTTCGTACCCGTAAACTTGATGTAATTCTTGCCTGTGTGAAAAATCGGAAAGTCACCGTAAGTATACTGCAAGCACGGATAAACAGTATTTTCAGGGCGAATGAAGTAAGCAGTTTCTTCCTCGCAGTCGAGGACTATTGTTGACTCGAAACTGCACCCCTGCGGAGTATTTACTGTAAATTCTGCACCGTTTACGTCTATTACAGTTTGTGCAGACTGCGGTTTGAATCGGATTTCAGGCTCACAGTAGATAGTGCCTCGGTTTTCGATTTCTGTATAGCTTGTACCGTCTGTAAGTGTCAGTGCCGGACTGTCAAGCAGGTAGGCAAACGGTTCAACGGTCATACTTAGTACGCATACCCCCATAGTCAGAGCGACTGCCTGAATGTTAATGGGGTCAATGATGACGTTCAAGAACTCTTTCGGAGCTGATGAGAGCCACAGTTTACCGTTACCGTTAAGAGCCTGAAAAACTGTACGGAGATTTTCGGGGCTTGTATCGGTTACCACTGTTTCAATGTTCATCTGACCGTCAGCATAGGTCTTTGAGGACTGACGGTACTTTTTTGACTTTCCTACCAGATTAAAGGTATTTTCTTCGGTACGCCACGAAGGGCGTATAACCGGCTTAGTTACCATAATTCTCAAATCTTCACTTGAAGTCTCATTAAAAATAAAGTAACTCATGGACTTATGCCCCCTCCCATGGAAATTCTTCTGCGTTCTGTTTCAAGGTTTTCCGCAAGTTTTCGCACATCATAGTCATTTGAAACAACAGCATTTACAGTATAGTTGTTGTAAAAAATCTGCTGATTACCACTTTTTCCAACTGGTATACCCTTTGAATTTGCAGAAAGCGGAGTAACTTTTACACCATTGTTCATAATTTCGAGCAGTTCGGGTCCTGCCTCTGCTACAATTGCCTGACCGCTGTGAATAAATCCGCCTGTTGCGTACTGACGGACAGGCACTGCACCTTCGGGTAAATTTGCAGGAAGTTCAGGGTTAATGTTGCTTATTGCATCATTAATCGCCTGTTTGATGTCATTTGCCTTTTGCATTGTTTCTTCATATGCTTCACGTATAGAGCCATGGAAAAATTCAATCCAGCTATTAGTTGTCACTTTAAGATTTTCACAGTGATTTGTATAGTCGGTTTCAGTCCGACCAAGATAGTCATTGACATAATGCTGATAGTTTTCACCGAAAAGTGTACCAATATCAATGCCCTTGACCTCCGCCCAGTAAAGAAAGTCGTTTATGTTGTACTGCTCAGTATCGTCAAGAGTCTGCTGGTACTTCTGCACATACTCGTCAGAAAATACGCTTGAAACATTGTACCCCGATTCTGCGCCCCACGCAAGCAGGTTTTTTACATCAAATCCGCCGTCAAGTCTCGACTGAATGTAAGAAATAAACTCGTCACCGAAAATTTCACTTGCGTTTACTCCCGAATTGTAGCACCATTCAAGCAAGTCAGCAACGTCAAAACCGCTGTCAATCTGTTTCTGAATGTCCTCACGCCAAGTTGCACCGAATACAGTTGCAACGCCGGTTCCTGAATCTTTCGCCCACTTTGTCCACTCTGAAATGTCAATTCCGTTTTTTGCGAGTTCCTTGAAAGTCTGACCGAAATTTTCAGACCATACTTTATTGACGTTCTGCCCTGAAATTTTAGCAAGTTCCATAGTCTGATTTACCATTTCGCCTGCTTCTTTCATTGCCTTTTCAGTACCCGATTTTACAGCAAGTTCAAGGTCAGAATCAGCCTGTTGCAGACTTTCTTCAAACGCTTTTACTCTGCTTTCCATGTCGGTAAGCGTACCGTCAAGAACCTCATCAGAAACTTTTCTTTCCTGATACAAGATTTTTTCTACTGAATAATACATACCTTCGGAATATGCTTCCTGAGCATTTGCAAGGCGTTCAAAGTATTTATCTGCGGACAAAAATGTTTGTTTTGAAATAAGTTTTTTATTCAGTGCAGAACTTACATTTTCAACTGATATGAGATATTCTTCCGCTAACTTTTTTGCCTGTTCGTCTTTGGTACTTTCTGCGAAATTATTAGCATCACGAATTGTATTCCATGCGTCATATTGATTCATACCAACGGAATTTTTTAGGTAACGGTTTAGTCTCTGTTTGGCTGTATCTCGTTCATCATAAGCATTTTGCAACTCTGAATCTGCTTTTTCGTAATCTTCACGGGCTTGACTGCGTTTTTCAGCCATTTCGCCACTCATGGACAGGTACGAATCAAGCATAGCTTCTGCCTGTTTTTTGGCAATTACGTCATCAATGGCACTTGAAAGTTCCTTGTAATTGTCAATCTGATTGCCCGTCATGGTAAATTCAGTACCGAGAGCGTCATTGAGTTCATTGAGAATATACTCCGCACGGGCTTTGTCCTTGTCGTGAACTACTCCGTTTGCATCGGCGAGCTTGTCGAGTTCTTCCCAGAGTTCCCTTGTGCGGTCAGATTCAGCTTTTATCTGTCCTGCACTTTCGTCAAAAGACCTGTTGAGGTCATTGACTGCCTGCTGATTGTCTTTGAGCGACTGTATTTCCCTGTCGTTTTCCTCGGTAATCTTTTCGAGTTCGGTTTTTTCGTTCTTTTTAGCGATTACAAGCGTACCTATTGCGGTTGCAAGTCCGATAACGGCAGTTGCAGCGGCAACGTAGGGATTTGCGGAAATGGCAAGGCTCACCATTTTTATACCGCTTGCAAGTGCTGGAAGTTTTGAAATTAAATCGGCTATTTTCAGGGTTGCAACTGCTCCGCCGATACCCGTTACTACCGGAATAATTTTTTTTGCGATTTCAACTGCTTTCGGCAAATTGTCAATCAACTTCTTAGCACCGTCAATTGCGGTTTCAAACAAAGGTTTTATCACTTTCTGCACGTCAGGCACTTTCTTTGTTGCGTACTGCACAATGTCACGCAAAGCGGGGTTGAGTTCGTCAGCTATTGAAATTTTCATGCCGTCAACAGCACTTTCAAAAATGGTCAGGTCGCCCGACAAGTTGTCAAGCATAGTTTTTGACATATCTTCCGCAGTGCCGTCACACTGTTCAAGAGCCTGTGCGTAGTCCTCAAAAGACTGTCCGCTCTCTTTTGCGGTATCGGAAAGACCTGCCATAATGGTTTGAAGTGCGGAGTACTGAGAAGTACCTGCAATAATTTTAGCAAGATTTGCCTGTTGCTGGTCTGTAAGTGTTTCCCAAACACCCTGAACGCCTTGCAGAATACTTGCAAGTGACTGCATATTGCCCTCAGAGTCGTAAACCTGTACACCGTACTCCGAAAGAGCCGTAGCACAGCCTTTTGTATCAGTTGCAAGTCTTGTCATAACCGCATTTAAAGCTGTACCCGCTTCACCGCCCTTAACGCCTGCATTAGCCATAGTCATGAGTACTGCGGTTACGTCCTCGACAGAATAGTGCATTGATTTTGCGGTAGATGCACAGTTTTTGTAAGCCTCACCTAAAAGCTCCGTAGTGGTGTTGGAGTTTGACATTGCATAGGTCATCTGGTCAACGAATTTTTCGGAATCCTGAGCAGTAAGTCCGAATGCCGTGAGATAGTCAGTGACAATATCAGAAGCACGGGCTAAGTCCATATTTGAAGCTGATGCAAGGCTTAAAATGCCGTCAATACCCGAAAGCATATCTTCTGTTTTCCAGCCTGCAAGAGCCATGTACTGGAAAGCGTCAGCGGACTGTGAAGCGGTGTACTTTGTAGTAGCCCCCATTTCCTTGGCTTTTTCGGTCAGTTTTTTAATTTCGCCTTCTGTCGCACCTGAAATAGCTTTCACGCTTGAAATTGACGATTCAAAGCTCATGCCTGTCTGAATCGTACTTTTTGTGAAGTCGGTAAGTGCAGAAGTAGCAAGCTGAATGCCGTTTGAAACGAGGTCAGCAAGTACGCCTTTCATTACAGTGAAACCACTGCTTGACTTTTCTGCCTGATTCCCTGAATTTTCAAGATTTCCGCCCATCTGCAAAGCCTGTACCCCTGTTTCGTGGAGTTGGCTTTCAAGATTCTGCAAACTGCCTCTTGTTGTTTCGATTTCACGCTGAAAAGCCCTGTACTGCTGTTCGGTTATCTGACCGTTCTGAAACTGCCTGTTAACGTCAGCCTGTGCAGATTCAAGAGTTTTCAGCTTGTCACGGGTATCGCTTATCGACTTTTTCAAGAGTTCCTGTTTCTGCTTCCAGAGTTCCACGGAATCGGGAGCAGTTTTGAGTGCTTTGTTTACTTCACGGAGTTCCGTTGCGGACTTTCGGCAATTTTTTTCAACGTCTTTCAGAGCAGTATCAAGTCCCACTGTGTCCGCCCCGATTTTGATGTTAAGACCCTTTAAAACTTTATTCGTACCTGTCACCTCCCGAAAAATTTTCTTAACTGGTCTCTGTCAGGGCTTGTTTGACTGTAATTCCACGCATTTTCAAGGTATTCAAGCCCACTTTCGGACTTACTGCAATTCCACACAACGGCATCATGCAGTAAGCCAAAATACTCAAAAATACTGAGATTCTGTACTTCATTGAAGTTAAGCCCTGAATAGTCAGAAACTACTTTGAAGTCACTTGTCTGATTTACAAAATATGCCTTACTTTTTTCTTGTTCGGGAAAGTAAGGCGTTTTCAGTTTGGGTCATTTTCACGGGTATTTTTTACCCATTCTGTCAAATCTTTTGTAAAACGGTTGAAGTCAGTAACTTTAAAATTGTCAAGAACGTAGTCAACGTCAATTCTGATGTTTTCATTGTTATTGTTGCAGATTTCCGCAACTGCTTCAAACAGCTTTTCGTCACTTTCCGCACTGCAGAATTTCAAATAATATGTGCGTACAGAGGGCGGATTAATTTCAAGTTTTGTACCGTTTTCAAGCTGAAAATCAAATGTATACAAAGTATGTACCCCCTTTTTATGACGCTGTTACGGTTACAGTACAAGTTGCAGAATAGGTCTTTGCATTGTATGTGATAGTACCCGTAATTGTCGAAGTACCTGCGGAAACGCCTGTGACGGTGATTGAATTTCCTGTTGTGCCTGCCGAGAGTGTAGCTACTGTGGTGTCGGAGGAAGTCCAGTTGATTGTCGCATTTGAGGGAGAGACATTTGCTGTTACGGTTACTGTTGAGTCAACTGCCACGCTTGCGGTACTGTTAGTCATTGAAATGCTGGGGTATTCTTCAATTACTTCTTCTTCATAGATTAAAAGTGTACCTTCGTTGTCGCAAGGTTCAAGTTCAAACTGTGGAGTAATAATTGTCTCACTGTTCGGAGCGAAAGCCGACTCCCAACCGCCTGTATTTACGCCCACGCCGGTTATTCTTATATCACCGTCAACCTTATCCCTGTAAAGTCCACGCACAAGATAGCGAATGCCGTTATCATTCGCAACACCACCGATTTTTGTAGTACGTTTACCGCCTACACTGGTGGTTCTTGCAGTAGCTATTGTGCGTTCAAGAGTACGTGAGTTCCATGTGATGTTTCCGTATGAGATAGTAGCAGTTTCGCCCACGAGTTTACGCTTTTTAGCTTTTCCGTCGTCTGACGTCGCTGTGTACCATTCAGTCGAATAGTTGATTGTAGCACCGTTTTTAGTGCGTCCTATCATATTTTCTTCAACTTCAAGCTCTGCATCTGTGGGAATTGTACCCGTCCATGGAGTTACAAAAAAGTCCATAGAGCCGAGCGGAATTTTATTGAGTTCTTTTGTCTGTGAATGTGACATACTATTTACCTCCGTTTCTGGATTGTTTCAAATTTGTAAGAAGTCATGTACATATCCTCATTTTCAAGGTATGTATCAGCAGTTTTTTCAAGTTCAACGTCACGGAAAAGCATTTCAAAGCTGTTTTCAAGTGACAGATTTTTGTTTTGCGAGTAGATTTCTACTTTTATTTCTGCACGTCTGAAAAGATTGTAGCCGTCCGCACCCTCAATGCGTGCAGAGCTTTCAAAATAGGCTATAAACGGCAGATTCTGAGGAGAATTGAATTTTCTGTAAGCAACAGGAATATTCAGTGTACACAGTCTTGAATAAATTTCGGAAAGTTCCATAATTACAGTCCTTTCAGTAGTTTTTCAACTTCTTTTTCAGCAAATTCTTCCGCCTGTTTAACGTGCGGAAACGCTCTTGCCCTCGTAGTTCCGTCACGGTTTAAGTGACCGTTTTCAAGCAGGTGAACGAGCTGATATTTTTTGTTGTGGACTGTTACCTGAATTGCTCCACGTTCTTCCTCAACGGTACAACGCCACCCTTTTTTGTACTCCTCAGGCTTGATATTGAGATTGTCACCCGTGTAAACAGGTGAATTTTCTTTGACCTTTTTTACAGTTTCCTTGCCAATTTTCTTCAAACCGTCAAATACTTCTTCCTGCACATCTTCTGAAAACTGCTGTACAGCACTCGTCAAAGCTCGCACAAAGTCGTCTGATGATACATTCATTTCCTCACCTCACACACAATTTTCATGTAGTCCATTGACTTGTAATTCGGAAAAATACCAATAATGTTGTACCTGTTTCCACGAAATTCAATGCAGTTTGCTGTTGTTGACAATTCACGTTGACGGATTTTAAATTCAATTGTCTGCATTTCCCTGATTTCCGCATAAGGAGTGCTTTCAGACGAATTTTTCACATAGACACTCGCCCAGCAGGAAAAAAGTTTCTCCTGCTGAGTTGTGTGATTTCCAATGCTGTCAGTTACGGTTTTGTTTGCATATACTGCAATTCTCTGTTTCATAGTGCCTATTTCCATATCAAATCACTCCCTCACGCTGTGCGAACAGCATAGCTCTGAGATTCAGTGTCAGTCTGTGCATATCGGCAGTATTGCGGTTCTCGTAAAGATACGCAAGTGCGTACAAAACAGCTGTACGCACTGTATCATCACCGTCAAGACTGCTTAATCTGCCGACATCTGCAACAAGTCGCTTTGCAGTCAGAAGCAAGCTCTGTATAAGCTCATCATCTTCCGACCAGTCAATTCGGAGATAGGTTTTAGCATCTTCGAGTGTTATCATGCTGACTTCATTGTAAGTGTCTTGATGGCTTCTGGAAGTATGAGCTTGCCGTCAACTCTCTCACTTGCAAGGAATCCGACCTGTCCCGTCATTGCAAAGAGTTCATTAAGTCTCTTGATACTTCTCTTTTTACGGTCTGCAATCCAGTAATAAGAGAAGTCACCGAATGCCATGCACTTGTTTCCTGCCTCAGCAACAGGTACAAATGATGAAGTGTAGTAAGGTCTGTTGAGAATGGTGTCGGGGATTCCTGCTGTTACACTGGGCTGCCAGATGTAGTTGCCGTTGCTGTCTTTCAGTTTGCGGAGAAGTTTTACAGTACTGTCATTGAGTACCCATACAGCATTTTTTCTGTAAGGTGTTTTTAGTGAGTAGAAAAGCTCTATCACATCATCAAATGAAATCGTGGCATTTGCGGTAGTAGCACCGTTTTCCGCACCGCCGGTTGCATTGAAGATGCCGGTAGGCTTACCCGTGCCGTTGCCAACGAAGAAGGCTTCCTCTTCCTTTTCACCGATTCTTCTTGCAAACTCACGAGCCACATAAGTTGCGAGGTCAAATACAGAATCGTTAAGAAGTTCCTCTGAAATTTTGATAGCTGTACCGAGTTTATAAGCAGAAAGTGTAGCCTGAGTAAATGAATCGTCAGAAAGTGTGTACTGCTCTTCCTCGTCCATCCATACTGCACTTCCCTTTGTTGCTACAACAGGTATTTTTCTGTCACCTGAATTTGTATTGATTACGGTTGCGAGTTTTCTGAAAATGTTCTCATCAGAAAGTTTGTCAATGAGCTTGCGTTCAAATTCGTCAGGTACGAGGTAACCGCCCTCTGAATCAGTACCAATCTGCAAATCGTTGTGTACGTCAATCCACTTACTGCTCCTGAAATTATCCCAGAAAGCCTTGTTATACGCTTCACTTGCAGTACCCTGTTTATCTGTTTTTGCCGTAGAATGAGGATTATTGAGAATAGGTGAAGAAGTAGCCTTGTTCATTTCAGCTTCAATTTCAGCCTGCCTTTCAAGTCTGCTGATTTCCTTGCCGAGGTCAACAATCTGTTTTTCCATAGTGTCGTAGGTCTTGCCGTCCTCCTCGGAAAGCGTACCGTTTGCCTGTCTCTTGCTGTCGAGGAATTCACGAGCGGTGTCCCATGCTTTCGCTCTTTTTTCTCTGAGTTCCTGAATAGTCATAATAAAAGTCCTCCTTTTAATATTTGAGTAAATCAAGTCTTTTGTAAAGCTGTTCTATCTGTACACCTGACTGTTTCGGTACAGGTACAGAAATTTTGTTCAAAAATCCATTTATGCTTTTTCTTGCCGCAAACTGCAATGAATTTGAAGCAGATTCTTTGCTTGTGCCGAATAAAATTCCGTCAACAAAGCCGAGTTCATGTGCTTTTTTGGCATTCATCCATGTTTCGTCTGACATCATCTTTGCTATTTTTTCCCTGCTTAAACCGGTTTTTTTCTCGTAAGCATTTATGATACTTTCCTTAACTTCGTCAAGCTGTTCGATGGCTTTTTTCATGTCATCTTTGTTGCCGTAGGCGAGTGTTGACGGGTCATGAATCATAATCATTGCGGTAGGTGCAATAAATGTTTCGTCACCTGCCATTGCTACCACAGATGCGGCACTTGCGGCAATGCCGTCAATTTTTACCGTAACTTTCCCCGTATGGTTACGAAGCATGGTGTAAATCTGACTTGCAGCGAAAACATCTCCGCCAGGAGAGTTCACCCACACTGTCAGATTACCGTCAATTTTACCGAGTTCATCACGGAAAAGTGCAGGAGTAATTTCGTCTCCGTACCATGTTTCGTCAGAAATAGGACCGTTGAAAATAAGCTCTGTTTCGTTGGTTTCTTCATTCTTCACAAAATTCCAGAATTTTTTCACTGTTTATCACTCCCTTTTTCATACGCTATTCCAGCGTCTTTGAGTTTTGCAAATGAACCGTTTACCAAATACAGGTCACCGCCCTCTTCCTTTGGAATACGGTTCATATTTTCCAGTTCACGGATGTCGTTTGCCGACATCCAGCCATTTTGTCTTGCAGTTGCATAGCCCTGCATTCGGCTTGAATAATCGCCACGAAGAAGACCATCAACATTGAATTTTATAAAGTACTTTTTCTTGTCCTGTTCAGAAAATAATGCTTTTTGCAGTCCCTGTTCCCAGCGCACAAGCCACGGATCAAGGGTGTATTTGACGAAATCAAGCGATAAGTGTTCTACGTTGCTGAATGTGGCGTGTTCGAGGTCGCCAATCATATGAAGCGGTACTCTGTACAGCCTTGCAATTTCTTCTACCTGAAATTTTCGTGTTTCGAGGAACTGTGCATCGTTATTAGGTATCGATATGGGCGTGTACTTCATGCCTTCTTCAAGCACTGCAACTTTGTGTGCATTGCCTGAACCATATGCATTACGCCATGCTTCACGCACACGTTCGGGGTCTTTGATAACTCCGGGGTGTTCCAGAACACCGGACGGACTTGCACCGTTTGCAAAGAAACTCGCACCGTATTTCTCACACGCAAGCGATATTCCGAGTGAATTTTTAGCCATTGCAATAGGTGAATAGCCTACTAAGCCGTCATAGCCAAGCCCCGGAATGTGCAGAACATTTTCAGCAGTAAGTACAATTTCACCCTGCTCTTTCATATTCGGATTCTGCTCGTCATATCGGCTGTAAATGTAAACAAGCCTGTCTTTTTCGTCACGGTCAACACGAACCTTGTCAGCCATTAGCGGGTACAGTCCTGCCACATCTCCCCTGCCGTTCCTGATAATCTGAGCATAGGCATTGCCGTAAATCAGCAGGTGCGACATAAGCACTTCACGGAGCGTGAAACTTGTCATTTCAGGGTTTGGCTGGTCATGCAGTAAAAAGTACAGGGGGTGCTTGTATGCCCTCTCCTTGCCCTCGGCAGTGTACTTATAGACGTTAAGCGGTAACTGTGCAACTGCCTCTGAAAGTACTCTCACACACGCATACACCGCTATATGCTGCATTGCCGTTCTGTCCGTTACTCGTTCTCCTGCATCAGTTCTGCCGAAAAAGTAACTGTATGACGGGCTGTCGTAGCTGTCCTTCGGCTTGTCTCTTGACTTGAAAAATTTTCCGAAAATACCCATATTATCACTCCTTTAAATAATAATCAAATCCCTCGAATTGTACACCGACTCGTCATTATCTTGTTCAGCTCCGCACCGTATTGCACGGTCAAGAGCCATAATTGTAGCGACTGCACCGTCAATTTTCTCCGTTGACTTTTCCTTGTCAGGCTTGATGTTTCCGGCAGGGTCACGTCTGATAAAAATGTTGTCCATGTTCCACCGCAGTACAGGGTGCCCGTTGTGGGCAATTTTACGGTCAAGCACCAGTCGCATAAGTTCTTTGGTAGGTGGTGACATATCACGGAATCCCTGTCCGAACATTGCAAGAGTGAAGCCGAGTTCTTCAAGGTTCTGTGACATCTGCACAGCTCCCCAGCGGTCAAATGCTATTTCTCTGATATTGAAACGTGTGCCGAGTTCGTCAATGTAGTTTTCGATGAATCCGTAATGCACTACATTTCCCTCTGTTGTCATCAAAAAGCCCTTTGCCTCCCATATGTCATAAGGCACATGGTCTTTGCGTATTCTGAGTGCCATAGTATCTTCGGGTACCCAAAAATACGGCAGTATGTAGTATCTGTCATCATCTTCAACAGGCGGAAAAACAAGCACAAATGCGGTAAGGTCAGTGGTCGACGAAAGGTCAAGACCGCCGTAGCATACACGACCTTCGAGAAATTTCTCATCAAAGTCAGCTTTGCAAGCGTCCCACTTGTCCATAGGCATCCACCTGACCGTCTGCTTTACCCACTGATTTAATCGCAACTGCCTGAATGCGTTTTCTTCCCCCGGATTTTCCTTTGCAGAATTACAGGCTTGTTCTACCTTGTCAATGCCAACTGTAATTCCAAGTGACGGATTAGCCTTTTTCCAGACTTCCGGGTCTGTCCAGTCATCATCAGGATTAGCTCCATATATCACAGGATAAAAAGTCGGGTCATGTTTCCTGCCTGCAATGATGTCCTCAGCCTTTTGATGCTGTTCGTAGCAGATACTATGCGTGTCTGTTCCCGCTGTTGTGATAAGAAAATACAGCGGTTGCATACGGGCATCACCTGAACCCTTTGTCATAACGTCAAAAAGTTCCCTGTTCGGCTGAGTATGAAGCTCATCAAACACTACTCCGTGAATGTTGAAGCCGTGCTTGCTGTAAGCCTCTGCCGAAAGTACCTGATAAAAGCTGTTTGTAGGCGTGAATACAATTCGTTTCTGTGCTTTCAGTACCTTTGTACGCTTTGCAAGTGCAGGACACATTGTTACCATATCGGCAGCAACGTCAAAAACTATGCTTGCCTGCTGACGGTCGGCAGCACAGCCGAAAATTTCTGCTCTCTGCTCGTTGTCTCCGCACAGAAGATACAGTGCAACAGCGGCGGCAAGCTCGCTGTTGTGTGTTGGTAAAAATGAACGCCCCACCAGATACTGATGAGACGGACTGTCAACCTGAATGCACTGCATTTTTACTTTTTCCGGCAGAGGCTCGATGCTTTTCAAAAAATGAAATTCAGGATTCAGACTTTTTGAAACTATCCAGCACCGCTGTATTTCCTGATTTGTTGTATATGGCTGATGGCATGAACGGATTTTTACCTGTTCTGTCATTTCAAAAATTTCTTTGCTGGTGATGATTTTTTCCTCATAATCTGTTGAAATTTTCCACTGATGCCGTTCACCTGCAACGATAAAAGACCCGTCCGTAAAGGTCAGCCTGTACGCCTGCTCTGTATCATCAACGGGACTTTTAGCAACCACATGACAAGTGTTTCCGTTTTCATCAAAAACTGTATCTCCAACCTGAATTTCTCCCATTGTAGTGAACCCATCAGGAGTCGGGATTAACGTATCAAGTGCCAATTGCTTACCTTGTTTTTTTGGTATCTCGATATATGCCGTGTTAAACTGCCTGTACCCGTTTGGCTTGATTGTGCCGAAAATATCACGGATTATTTTTTCCTGCCACTCAATCAGCTCGAACTTCTTTCCTGCCCATTTGCCTTTTGTGTGAGAAAGGCATTCGATAAAATTCACTGCATAGTCTGCACTTTCTTCATCATAATGGGAATCTTCTGCCATAAACTCAGTAGGTTTGTAATTCTGCACTTTCTCACCGCCTTTAAAATCCATGTACAAAAAACAGAGCCTTTCGGCTCTGCTGTTTTTAGAAATCTTCTCTCATGCTGTCGCCCTGCAAGTCGCACCAGTCCTCGTAACTTCTGTCAAAGTCCTCATCATCATCGTAGATTTCGGTTTCGTAGCTTATGTAAGTGACTTCCTCAAAGGTCTTGCCCTTTTCGTCTGCATTGTCTCTTGCAAACTCCTCGGCATTCTTTTCAATCCATTCTGCAAACTCCTCATCGCTGAACTCGTCCTCGTTTTCGACTTCAAATTCGTACTCTTTTTCACAGATTCTTCAAAATGCATTGCAAGAAAAACTTAATTTACAGTAAAATCCAACTGAACAGGGCGGTCAATGACCGCCCTTTTCTTTTATGATTTTTATAATTTCTTCACACTCTTTTGGGGTTATTCCGAATACTTCAAGTGCCTCTCTCGTACCGCATTCGGGACAAATCATGGTTTTATTGTCAGACCTCGACAATGCAGGAATTGCATTGTATTTCCTGTGGCACTTCGGACAAATTCTCATATGCACTTTGCATACGCCTCCGTCAGATACTTTGTATCAAATTCAAAGTCACGGTATCCGTGAACACAAGTATTGAAGTACATTGCGGAAGGCTTTGCAATTTTTCGCTCCTCGTGCATAATGTACGCAAATGCGGTAATATTTTCAGTACCGGTTTTGAGTTTAACAGGTATTGTAACTTACCGCTTTTCCGCCAGTAACTTACCGCTTTTCCGCCAGTAACCTACCGCTTTTCCGAAAGTAACTTACCGCTTTTCCGCCAGTAACTTACCGCTTTTCCGCCAGTAACTTACCGCTTTTCCGCCAGTAACCTACCGCTTTTCCGAAAGTAACT
>Ga0326512_10000685_pt1 | contig 28829 bp, 38 predicted proteins | sample 1_2617_0518_D_FD_203652 | JGI IMG/M metagenome (GOLD analysis project Ga0326512, IMG submission 203652) | Bovine rumen microbial communities from UC Davis, California, United States - 1_2617_0518 | ecosystem: Host-associated > Mammals > Digestive system > Stomach > Rumen | place: USA...
GATGCGGGTGATGAAGAAGTGGATGCCGGGGGCGTACTCAGTCAACCGGTCGGGGTCGAAGTCTTCGGCATACACAGTCCCCCCTTTTCTGTAAGTGAATCCCGGGTCGTGCACGTTGTATGCCGTGGTGTCTGGTGGGAGGCTGTGGCCGTCAAGGTCTTGCAGATCAAGCACTTTGGCTTTGCTGGCGCGGCATTTGCGCCCCCTGCCGTTGGAGCGTTGAGCGTCGGCTGGAATGATCAGTTTCACGATGGCTGGCGTGTTGCCGTCTATCCATGCTTTTTCCCAGCCGATGATGTCGCCTTCGTCCGGGAGGATGCTTGCTCTTGCGGTAATGAGATCTGCACCGTCTGCGTCTCGTAGGTTGGCCTTGCGCAGGTTTGTACCACGCGAATCGGAGTGGCGCAGGTTTGCATTGCTTAGGTCTGCATCATACATGTCTGCACCACGCAGGTTTGCACCACGCAAGTTTGCGCCACGCAGGTTTGCAAAGTTTAGGTCTGCACCACGCAAGTCGGAGTAACACAAGTTGGCGTTGCTTAGGTTGGCATTGCGCAGGCACACACCGATCAGGTCGGAACCACGCAGGTAGGCATTGCGCAGGTTCGCATTGCGCAGGCACACACCACGCAAGTCGGCATTGCTTAAGTCAAACTCGTGCAGGTCGGCACCACGTAGACAGTCGCGCCCGTATTTTTCGAGGATTGCTTCGATGCTTTCGCCTTCGATAATTCCTTTTGCTGTGGTGATTTTCATTGTGGGTTCCTTCCCTTGATTATTTTTCGATGTGCTCGCTCATGTCGCTCATTTGACATGATCGGTGACGTTCGGCTCCTGCTGTGTCCTCTTCTATGAGGCATATCCATGTCGTGCCGTCCGCGTTCACGGTCTGGATCCGTGGCGTGCAGCATTGTGCAGGTGGTGGTGGGGCGATTGCGCATACGGCGCATATGCTGAGGATTGCCGCGCATATGGAGATGATTACGGTTACGATTGGTGGTAGTGCCTTCAATCGTCCATCACCTCCAGCCCTTGCATGAGACTGTGGGACTGGCCGAGTTCCAAGCGTAGCGCGGGGGCGATAAGCCGTCTCTCCAACTTCAGCTCATTATGCTCGCGTGGGGATCTTTGGCCGGAGCACCACACGGCAAGCTGCGGCTGCGTGCAACCGACCTTGTCCGCTGCTTCACGCATGGTCAGGCCAAGCAGCATTATGGCCGTTGTGATTCGTGCGCCTAGCACGATTTCGTCGCATGCGTCATATAGCGTTACCAGTTTCCATGTGCCTGCTTGCGTTTTCGTGGCGAGTTGGCCGTACCTGTTCTGCCAGATCTCGTGGTCTGCTTCGGCGTAGCTTACGAGTGCCCAGTCTTGTTTGTGTTGGCTTGCCATTTTTGTCCTTTCCCGATTGGGGCCCCGCCCTTGGAGGCGGGGCGATAACGTTAGATTGATTGGCTGTGAAGCCTGTAAGATTCCATGTAGAAATTGATTATTTCGTCGTTATGGTGCTTTACCGTCTCGACGCATTTCAAGGCTTCCTCGTATCCGACTTCGGTGAACTCGAAATTCACTGAATGATATGATGTTATCCAAACATTACGTCCTTCACGCCGGGCTTCGTGACGCGCTTTAGAATATTCTTGCGGTGTCGGATAGTTGAGCGTTTCCCACTGGACGCGGAAGACTTTCCTCTGTTTCCCCTCGCGCGTGGTGTACACGTCGAGGTTGTCGTTAATGTAGTAGGTTTTGCGCCTGCCGATGGCTTCCTTGATTTGATTATAGGTTGCGGTGGTCATTTTCTTTGTCCTTCCGGTTGGTCGTTATGGGGGGGGGTTGTGCGGTTGCCCCTGCCGCTGTGGTTGTCACCAAGTCTGCGCGAACTGCTCGATTTGCTCGGCCGTGAACGTCTTGGCGGGGTCACGGTAGGCTTCGTCGGCGGTGGTGAAGGCGTAGGCCGTGTAATAGGCGTTGCCTTCATCATCTACTGCTTGGTCGCGGTCGATGCTCTCCCAGCTACCACCTTCCTCTTTTGCTTCGAGCGTGTAGTCTTCGCTTGCCCAGTAGTGGTAGAGGTCGGCGTAGGTGCTGGTCTTGGTGAAGTCGGTGCTGGTCATTTTGGGTTCCTTTCTGTTGTGTCTCCATTAAGTCTGTGCGAACTGTTCGTCTTATTCAGTTGCATCTATGACGAAAACAGCGTAGTCGCGGCCCTTGCGGTAGAAACTGCGCATCGTACACGTCGCATTCGGACAATCCTCACGCATGATAGCCAAAGCTTCGCGTTTCGCTGCCTTAAAGCCATCCCCGCTGTGGTGTTCCATGCGGAGCGAGTCGCGGTGGTAATAGCCGTCCTCGTCCACAGTGCTCCACTCAAGGGTCGCCATCTGCACGGGCTTGTCTGCGTTGAACTCGTCGGCGGTGTAGTCAAATTCGCGGGTAATCATTGGTTTATCCTTTCTTGTTTGGTTGATAACTATGATATTACTACTGATTGTGACGTGACACGCCGAAAACCGGAAATTCACCGAATTTTTTCTCACGCCGTATCAGGCTTCGACCAGAGAGTACCGGTCTCCGGCTTCTTCATCGAAAGCACCAAGCTTAAAACCGTAGTCGGCAAGCTTCCTGTTTGCTGCGGCTTCCCACTCGGTTTCGTATGAACCGTATATGCCATCGATCCATTCGGCGGTGTAGTCAAGGTAATCGTCTTCCAAGTCGATGTGCCATCGGCTGTCGCAGCCGAGCCACATGCCCTTGCCGGTGTTCGCGTCGGCAATAAGGAGCGTGTCGAATGCGTCGCTCCCATATATGGCGATTGGCTTGACGGTTACGATCGTGCCGGTGTTGATATCGATTGCGGTGGTCATTTTGGTTTTCCTTTCGCTTGAGGTGGGGCACCCTTGGCGGGTGCCCCGTGGGTGTTGGTCAGAAGTTCTTGAGAGCGTAGTAGAGGGCTGCCACGTCGCCGTCGCTCATGTCGCGTTCCCCGCCTTCGTTGAGGACTTCCTCAACGTCGTTGTCATCGTAGTAGCATTCCGACCACATGAGGAGGGTTGGCTCGTCTTCGTCGTAGGCGGCGTAGAAGATTCGCCCGTCCTCGAACTCGATTCGGAGGGTGTCGCCAGCGTAGATTCCATCCACGATTCTCGTGCTTCGGATATCGTTGGTGGTGTTGTGGAGGGTGCTGCCGATGGTCTGGATGCTGGGGGTGGTGGTCATTTCTTTTCCTTTCCTTGGCTGATTGATAACTATGATATTACTCTTAGTTGTGGTGTGACACGCCGAGAATACAAAAAAAGCGGCACGCCTAGAACATGCCGCCAAATTAGTGAGCATCCTTAGTATCTGACTGCTTCGATGCGGGTGATAAAGAAGTGGATGCCCGGAGCACATTCGTTCCACCGGTTTGTGTCGAAGTTTTCGACGCTGACGGTTTCGCCTTTTTTGTAGGTGAAGTCTGTGTCGTGGCCGCTGTATGCCGTGGTGTCTGGTGGAAGGCTGTGGCCTTGCTTGTCTTGCAGGTCGAGCACTCGCGCTTTGCTGGCGCGGCATTTGCGCCCAGTGGCGTTGGAGCGTTGCGCGTCGGACGGGATGAGGAGCTTTACGATGACTGGCTTTGATGGCATCGAGCTGTCTACGTATGCTTTTTTCCAGCCGATGATGTCGCCTTCGTCTGGGAGGATGCGGGTTTGGGCGACGGCGAGTTCCGATAGTTTTGCACCGCGTAGGTCTGCATGGCGCAGGTCTGCACGGCTCAGGTCTGCATAGCTCAGATCCGCACCGCTCAGATCTGCACCGCGTAGGTCTGCACGGCTCAGATCCGCACCGCTCAGATCTGCACCGCGTAGGTCTACATAGCTCAGATCCGCACCGCTCAGATCTGCACGGCTCAGATCCGCACCGCTCAGATCCGCATAGCTCAGATCTGCACGGCTCAGATCTGCATAGCGCAGGCATGCATCGCGCAGGCAGTCGAATCCGTGTGCTTTGAGGATTTTTTCGACGTTGTCGCCTTCAAGAGTGCCGGTTGGCGTGGTGATTCTCATTGTGGTTCCTTTCCGTTGTTTGGTTTGGTTGATAACTACGATATTACTACTGATTGTGACGTGACGCGCCGAGGATACGAAAAAAAGCGGCACGCCTAGACATGCCGCCAAATACCACAGTCCACATGGCAGGTTTCGAACCTGCTTAAACGCCCGCCAAGCGGGCCGCTCATGCTATCCCCATGCACCACATGCGACCAGCCGGACAACGCCCGGCTTTATCACCACAAACCCAGAAAACCGGTTCTTCTTGGCTTGCAATACCGATTATACACGCTTGAGCCACCTGCGGCATGACGGCTCAAGATCAACGCTAATCAGCGAGCGCAGCCGCCCCGCTTCAGTCTTAAGCAGCCGAGCCTGAGCCAAGTCACGCTCCGTCACAAGCCCAGCAGGCCGCGGAGCTCGGCCACATCATCATGCGCCTTCACCCTGCGCCTGTCAGCCCCCTCTACGTGGAAGGGCAAGCACATCTCCAGCAGGCGACTATACACTCGCGCCTTACGCACATCCGAAGGGCTGGAAAGCTCCTGAGCAGTCAGATTCGTGGTCACGATAAGCGGCAACCCCGCACGATACCGCGAATCAACCACGTTCATGACCTGCTCCCACATGTACTCCGTATCCCTCTCAGCCGCCAGATCATCGATCACCAAGAGTTTGAAGCAATTCAGCCGGTCGATATACCGCTGCCGTCCCTCAAAGCTCTCAGACAGCTGATTAACGATCCTGCTGAAATTGGTCATCATGCACAGCACACCCCGATTAATCAGCTCATTGGCGATGCACGCCGCAGCAAAGCTCTTGCCGCAGCCGACAGTACCAAAGAGCAGCAAGCCCTTGCCCTTGGCCTTGAAAGCCTCGAAATTATCGACATAATTCCGAGCAACCATCATCGTCTTCTCGCTCATCCCATCATCAGCATCGAAAGTCCACTTGAGCATTTCAGCATCGGGGAAGCCCGTCCGCCTCATACCCCCCAATCGGTACTTGCGCTCCTCGGCACGGCGTTCTTCCTCACGCTTCAGATATGCCTCCCTCGCACACTTGCATTGGATCGGCAGCAGCCGTTCGCCACCACCAAGCCAATGCTCTTCCCTGTGCTGCTTGACTGTGTGGCATTTACCACAGTAGAGCAATCCATCTTCTCCCCTGTAGTCGCCTTCCTGCATTCCATTGATCGCACTCGCTGCTTTCACGATTCCCTCGATCCCACTCATGTCCATTTCACCCGCTCCTTTACAGTGAGAATATTTCGTTGGTCAGTTTTTCGTCTTCTGCTTTTTGCTCTGGTGTGAATCCCCAGATCTCCGCTTGTGTTTTGCCTTGCTGCGCTCGCTGAGGCTTGGCATTGAGATACCCCTCGAATTTCGTGCCGAACAGCGTCTCAGGACGCAGATATTGCTCCATCTTCGAGTTACCCAGCCACTCGGCGCATTTCTTATCGATTACCGTTTTGAAGTCTTCAACTGTGAATCCTTCAGCTATCCTAGCTTTGATGTGCTTACGAGTGCTAGATGTAGTAGCCCGGTACCTAGTGCCGGCTTTCTGATTCAGGTAATCGATAATCTCGGCATATATAGCTTTATCTGTATTAGTAGATGTTTTTCTATATGTATTACTTTGTAGCAGATTTTGCGATTCTGCCTCGCAGTTTTTGCTATCCTGCCTCGCACTTTTTTCTAGTCTGCCTCGCACGTTTGAGAGATTACTGCGCAGTGTCCGCTTCCTGCCGTCGAAGCTGGCAACGCTGACATATCCGCATTTAATCAGCTTGGTCACAGCGTCGGATACCTTGCGTTCGGAGCATTGGCAGAATTCCGCTAGATGCTGGTTAGACGCATAGCAGCCGTTGTCGCCTTGATCAAGGCTATCAATCTCGGTAAGGATCACTTTGTCAAGTGCGCTTAGCCTTTTGTCAAGCCACACTTCTCGTGGTATCCATACGCCTTTGAAGTCTCTTTTGGCTTCCATCAGAATCACCTCTGGGTAATAAAAATCCCGCTAACCCGGACTATCTGTGCCATAGTCCGAATTAACGGGGTTACCCCATGTTAAGCTATTGCCCTGTTAGATGGGCACAGTACTAACATGGCGTATATCTATAATATCACGTCTCCAAGATAACCACGCCGTATTTGTGGGCGAATATCTTAGATTTCAGACGGTAGATATCCGTGCGGTATCCCTTGCAGTCTTCCACGATTTCCTCGCCAGTCTTGGCATCGGTATAGGTAAAATCTGCAATGTACACTGTCGGCCTGTAATGTTTGCCGTCAACGTCGAAAGCCGGGATCAACTCGTACCGCACCTGCCGCTGCAAGCCCTTGATGGCTCCAGCACGCTCCAAGATCTTCAGCTCACCATACCGCTTGGCTTCGCGCTTGCTATCGAAGGTGATACCGTCCACGACGGTTTTCCTCGCATGGTACTTGCTAGGCATAAGCTCACCTCCCGGTGCTCCCGAATCCGCCAGCGCCACGCTCCGAATCGTCCAGATCTTCAACCACTTCAAGTGGTTCGTAAGCAACTGGGATAATGACAAGCTGGGTGATCTTATCCCCATCATGCACCGTGTAGGCGGAGCGCCCATGATTGTAGAGCTTGACGATAAGCTCACCGGTATAGCCTTCATCGATCAATCCAGTAGAAGTGATATTCTGCTTGACGTTCAAACCGCTCTTGCTCACGAAAAGCCCAGCATAACCGTGCGGCAATTGCACGTGTACGCCAGTCTTGATTACCCGCGAACCATAAGCCGGGATAACGTGTTCGCCAATGGCCCTGATGTCGATTCCCGCGTCAGTATCGTGGGCACGTCCCGGCATGTGAGCGCCTTTATCGAGTGTGATCTTCATCTGTATACCTCCTGTGTTACTGTGTTGAATTTGGCAGATGGCGGGAACGGCTTTGAGTATTCACCGTCCCCGCCATTAATGCCGCCCACTGTTAGAATGCGGGTTCACCCCACGGATCCCCAACAGCCCCATAGGTGTTTTGAGCCTGTGTGGTCTGAGCCTGATCCCCCTGATGCCTGCAAGCCCCGGCGTTGAGCGGCAGATTATCCACGACGAACTTCACACGACTGTGCTTCTGCCCGTCCTTCTCCCATGTGTCCACTACCGCGTGAGCCGTCAAGCCCACCGTATCGCCCTTGTGGCGATACTGCGCCAGAGTCTCCGCAGTCTTCCCCCATGCCTCGAAATCAAGCCATGAGGTATCGTCTTGCTTGTAGCCGTTGACAGCGAGCCTGAACCGAGCCACGCTCTTACCGCTCTGCGTCTGCTTCAGCTCCACGTCACTACCGAGCCGCCCGGTAAAAGTGCAAGTGTTAATGTCAGCCATCATCAGTTCCTTTCACCCTTCAGCGCCTGCATGGTCGCGCTGTAACCGTCCTTCAAAACATACTTGAGCAACGTCTCTTCCGTGCCCTGATCGATAATCAGTCGAGTACCGTCAAAGCTCAGCACAGCAGCCGCCTTGATCATGCCCTTCAACATTGCGTTGTCGGCCTTGGATTCCAGCAGTGCCGCATACTCTTTTTGCGGGATCGTGACATATTGTCCAAATTCAGTTTCCATTACTCATTTCCTCCGTTCGTTTGTTTTGCCTCGCGCTGCTTGTAGCAGTCGCCGCACACGGCAATTCCAGTCTTCGCCCTAGTCCATTTCGCCACGGCTTCCGGCGACATTTCACCGCCGCCACGCTTAGCCATCGGCTTGATAGGCTGGTGGCACAATTCGCAGGTGACGCTCTGAGACTGCTTGGATCGCGTTCTACGCTGATATTCATCCGTATCAGCGTCCCGCGTATCATCAATGCAAAACAGCCCATTCAAGGCGTATTTCCGTGCGTAGCTGGACGCTGTGCCGGTGATCTGCGAATCGTCCATGCCCTTCTTCGTCTCAGCTTCCCTTGCGAGTGCCGTGTTGCTCACGCTATCCGTGCCGTCAGTGACTGTGGCGGTAGCCTTCACGTAGATACGGTTGCCGACTAAGATAACGTCGTCGCTCAGTATCAGCGTCAACCCGGCTTCATGCAGTAGCGGCTTCACGGCTTCCAGAATGTCCTCACAGCTCCGGTAATTGTAGTGACCGAACGTGTTGGTCTGTCCTTTAGGTGCCTTGAGCTTGTACTGGATTTCACCGAGTGCCTTGGTTAATTTCTCGGACATTGCCTATATCACCTCACTTGATCGAGATATTCTCGTGCGTTTCGATAGTGGCGAGATTTTCAGGCACTCGGCCATCCTTGATAGCCGCCTTGATAAGCGTCTTATTAGGCTTCGGCTCCAAGTACGTCAGCAGATCGTCGGCGTGTACCTCAGCCCAGTCGGTGAAGCCTTCGGCAAGCTCGACAGTGGATGACTTGCGGTAGGACACCTTCAGTCGGGGGGTGCTGAATTTGTCGCCATTCAGCGCATAATTCAGCAGGTGCTTCAGGCGCTCGGCCTTATTCTCCACCGCCTTGCGCCGTGCAGCGAGACTTGCTTCCTCTTCCTTGATGGCCTTCGCTTCAGCCGTCAAATCCTTGAAATAAAGGCCGATGTTCTCCACCTTCTTATCCCGCTCCATCTGCAAAGCATCGAAGGCTTCCTCGTCGGTCACTTCCCCAGTCTCATTGTCGATTAGCGCGGTGATGGCTGAATCGATATCGTAGATTGACATACTCATAATGTTTCTATTCCTTCCTTGGTCGGCAATTCTTTTAATTCTTCTGGTGTGTAGTAGATCGGCGCATTCGGTAGCAACTCGTTTATCAGGTCATAGAGTGCCGCCAGATGCTCCTTCGTCGGTTTATGTCGTTCCATCTGCACCACCTCCAAAGAGGTAGTCAAGCCCGGCGTGCCCATTGTGTTGTGCTATTGCCGTGCTCATTTGGAGCATCTCGCCTAGCTTCCATTCAGCCACGCCATTCAACAGCCGGTAGAAGGTCGCCAAGCTTACGCCGACGATCTCAGCGCACTCGGCACTTGTCATGCCAGTTCTTGCTATCTCGGCTTTCAGATTCCGATACATTCATTGCACCTCCTCTTTTGTGCTCACGGTGTGCTCTTTTGTGCTCACCTCGTATGCTAATCACTATACACCCATTTTTCGCAAACCGCAACACAAATCGGTAAAAATGGTAAAAACTTTTATCAAACCTGACTATTTTTTTGCTTAGCTTACACGCTTCCACATGAAGACAGTCAAGTATGGTGGCATATTATTGTGCGGTTGGGAGCCGCCCGCGTACATGGTCTGTACGTTGCCGCCATAACCGACTTTATCCTGTGCTTGCACCGTCATGTAAGGCGTTGCATTGCCCGACACATTGAGATTGTCAATCTCGTGGTTATGCTTCGGCATTTCATCGATCGTCAGCGTATGCTCTGCCTCGCCGCCAGTGCTCCCCGCCGTATAGGTATCGTCAGCGCCGAGAAGGAACCGCCCGCCGATACGCTCCCAAGTGCCGCCGAAAAGCGTAGCCGGGTCGGTATCAGTCACACTCAAGTAGATCGCGCCGACCGGGTAAGCACCTGCCGCAGTGAAGAACGCATTATCTCCAAGCTGGAACACGCCATTAGCAGTGGGGAAGCAATTCACGCCGACGCTCGATTTTTTCGTATCAATAAAGAAGGTAGGGATACCACGACCAAGGGTAAGCGACTGCGTAGTGCTTCCAAGCTTGTCAGCCGTCGTTATCTGCCACTCATACGCATAATCCCTCTCGCACGTAACAGTCGATTCCACGCCATTAGCAAGCGCCACGGTAGCCCAATCATCACTGCTCCCCGCCTTGCGGTATTTCGCGCTGATAGTCACATCATTTTTAGCATCTAGGCTCGCATACCATGTCGTCGCAGTCACATGAGTTTCCGGCTCGAAATTATTGAGACGCTTAAGGTCGATAGTCGATGTCGGATCCCACCACGGCTCAACCTTGACAGTGAGCGTCGTGGACGTTTTCAAACCGCGCGAATCCGTCACGGTAAAGACCAGCGGCATATCCGAGGAAACATCAACCTTGCCGAAGTCAAGCGTCACGACGCTGGATGCCGTCTTGGTCACGCCCGCGAAAGTCGCTTCATAGCTCGTAATCGTCGCGCCCTTCTGAGCTGTCGCCGCTGTGAAAGTCACTTGCAAGTCAGATTGCCGCTGGATAATCACCTGATCGTCGCCAGTGATAGCGAAGGTAGCCGTATTAGCGTCCTTGTAGGATACTTCTCCGAGGATAGGTGCCGCGTCACTCATGCTCATGGTGCGATCGAGCGTGCTGTAATACTCTTTGCCGCCGATGATTGTGAGCAACGCATACCGCACCGGCATTGACGCGCCGGTACACGCAGCTCTCAGCGTCTCACGCTCGGCATCCGTAAGGACAAACGTATACGTGCCGCTCTTGCCTGTGATGGCAGTTCTGCGCATGATCTGAGTGCCTGAGTCGACTGGTGCAAACTCCAGATAAGCGTCAGCGGTAAACCCACCGGCATTAGAGTATTGGAGCGATGGCGTGCCTGTATCCGTGAAATCGGTGGCGCTTGTGATAGTCGCCTGCCGTGGGATAGTGTCAAGTGTGATGTTGCCGCTTGCCGTAATGCTTGGCACCTTCGAGCCGTCAAGCGTCGCATTGATATTAAACACGTCGCTGATGGTGCATGTCTTCGAGCCGTCTGCATTATGATTCACGCGGTGTGTGGTCGTGCCGAGAGTGACCGAACCGCCCTCCTGATTGATGGCGGGTGATGAATACGATTGTGCCGCGCCATCGACTGAGCACGTATTAGATCGGCTGTCGATGTTGAGCGAATAAGCAGAGTCAATCACCAGCACATGCTTAATCGTGATGTCAGAGTAGTTCCCGCTGATATTCTGCGTTGCCGACCAATTAGCCTGCAACGTGTACCCGCGATACACTCCGGTAATTTGTCCTGCTAAAGCCATGATTCCAACCTCCTATTATGAGAGTGCCACGAATGCCACACCGGTATTATCGCCGCTTGTAACGGGTACGATCTTCAGCTTGCCGCCTACCGCAAGCCCCTCTTCCACGTACCCATTGCGCATCGAGAAAACGCCATTGCAAGCGGTATACGTGATTTTATTCGCGCTGTCATAGCCGGTTAATCCGTTAGCCGCGCTGATGGCGATATGCGAGCCGTCCTGCGCCCACATGGTCAAGCCGCTATTATCCAAGCGTCCCAGCGTCGCTCCAACTGCCGACTTGACAAGCATCACGCCATTACCATTATCCTGCCCGCCGAGCGTCAGCGTGCCGCCCTTAATCAGATCAGCAACAAGGTTAATGACGTTGACGTTCTGCATGTTTAAAGTGCCGTCAATCGTCCAAGCACTCGTGAAACTGCCGTTAATCCCGCTACTGCTGAAGCCGATACCAGCGGAATTGATACGAAGCACATTATGCGCCGATTCCTTGGGCAAGCTATCAACGACCAGAATCTGCTCACCGTCGTAAATCACGTATGATCCGCCGTATAGATTGTTAATTTTGCTCTCGGATTCGTTGAGCCTGTCATTAACCGTCGTGACGATCGATGAATTGACCGCTTGCGCCGCATCGGTAGCCGTCTGCTGAACCGTACCCATCAAGCCGCTTAACGTCTGCTTGAAAGTACCGAATTCAATGGACGTGTAGCGTCCTTGGATACAGTCGTATTCAAAGCTGATAACATTGGTCAGCATGTCAAGCCCCATGCGCTCGTCGATCACTTCGATGGTGTCGCCAATATCGGTGATTTTCTCAAGATTAGCCGCCATCTTGTAATTGACTTTAGGCACGCAGTTCTCTTCGAGATACTTCTGCGCTTGTTGGCGTAGATCGGCAAGGCATGCACGCTTGTACGCTGTCTCATCGTTCTTGCCGCCAGCAGTCTTATAATCCTCCTGCTTGATATCGCTCTGGCTGAATTGCACCGTCTTGCAATAAGGAATATCGTACTGCGTCGATGATTCCATATATATCGACTGCTTGCTGTCCAGAGCGTTCAGCAGCAGCCCATTAGCGCCTTCCGGGAGGATCTTCGTGCAAACATCACTCCAGTCATATGACGCTTCGATGCTCTTGAGATTCTTCCCATAGCGCACCACAACGCCATTATCCGCGCCGATTGACTGCCGGATGCCGATAGTCCACCCGTCACGCACCAAGTGCCCACCCCAACGCTCCAAAACGGTAGTAATCGCCTCATACAGCGACTTTCGCACGCAACGGAACGAGCTAATCGTATTAATGTCCGAAACCGTCCTGAATGGTGATCGCGGCTCAGTAGCCGTATTGAGATGGTCAAGCGCCTGATTGCACGTACTGTCAACCACGTAACTGTCTGCAATCAGGTAATTGGCGCTGTCATAGAAGACGTGGTTGCACTTGCAAGTAATCTTGGTATGCGTGATCTCCGGGTTTAGGATACGGAACGGCTGGGCACCCTGCGGAGTATCCGCGACAATGATATTCCCGGATTTAATCCATTGGAGATATTCCGTTCCGCACGCAAGGTCGAGATAGTAACTGTCGTTGTCTTCCTTGTGAACTGTGGCCTTGAGCGGCTGGATTACCTTGTCCCCATTGGTTTTGTAAGTCTTGTCTGTTGGGCTGAAGATTCTGAGCATTATTGCACCTCCTGTGTTCAATGATATGCGGGAAACGACGCGCCGAAGTTGCTTTCCAACACGATAGGTGTATAGTAGTAATTACCGACCAAGGAAAGGACACCACAATGAAAACCATCACCGGACGCCACAACATCGCGACAGCCATCAACATGTCAGGCAAGCCAGTAGTCACCATCGACCTCGACAACAAGGACTACCTGACCCCCGGAGACGAAACTTGCTGGCGCGTCTACGGCAGCAAGATCCGCGTCGCCCGCCAATACAAGGGCGAAACCTACTACGATCACGCAACCCTAGCCACCTACAGTGACAGCAACGACAAAGGACACGCCTACGACCTGTTCGCCCACACCATCGGAATCTACGCCGACTTCGGATACTACGACGTAGTTGAGGACGCTGAATTGGCGCAAGCGCCAATCGTCCACGAAGGCGACCATATCATCGTCGTGGAACTGCACTCCAAGACCAAGGAATACGCAGTCAAAGAAGGAATCGTCACACTGAACAACCCCTTCGTCACGCCAGCAGGCTACATCGATTAAGCAAAGCTGGGCGGGAGCTTATAACTCCCGCCCCCCACTGAAAGAACACGCCATGAAAGACAAACTCGAAACCCTCAGCATCATACTCATCTTCGCCGGAATGATCCTAAGCACGAACACCAACGAAACCAACCTCTACTGGAATTTCATCGGAGTTGGAATCACGGCAATCGGGATGCTGATCCTGCACGTCATCGGCAGGAACGCATGAGACACTTGGAGCGTCGGGAAAGTCCCGACTTGTATTGCCAAGTGGCGCGGGAACCCCTAGTCAACCACCCGCGCCACTATCATATTCGATCAGTCGATCCGCAGCACCTGACCGGCAAAAATCAGGTTAGCATCCTTGATGCCGTTGATCTGCTGTAGATGCTGCCAAGTCGTACCGTATCGAGCGGCAATGCTTGAGAGCGTATCCCCGGCACGTACCGTGTAGGTACGCGACTGGTGCCCCCCGCCCAGCTTCTGATTGACGATAGCCTGCACCGCATTGTAGCGATTGCCAAGCGCACGCTTACGATTCTCGCCATCACCGTACTTACCTGCGATCACTTCGTCAGCAAGCTGAGCGTCAGACTTGCCAGCGAGCGGGTCAACCGGCTTAGGTGTCGGAGTAGCCGCGCCGGAAGCGCCAGCATACTTGCGCCAAGCGTTCGCGTCACCGTAGAACTTGTCAAGGTCGAGATTGCCATTCCAGCCGTTAAGCCGTCCAGCAGACGAATACTGCCGAATCGCGCAAGAATAGGCTCCCTCATTCCACGGCTGATCCTGATACCCGGTCGCGTTCATATCGGCGTACTGCGCAATCCATAGGCCGCAATCATGACGCTGGGCGACAGCAGCCGTCGGCGCATAGGCGGAAGCCTGCACATAAATCAACGGCTTGATGCCGGTACGCTCGATAACGCGGGAGACAAGCGCCTCAAGGTATGCGTAGTTACCCCACGCGCGGTTGGAGCCGCTCTCCCAATCGATGCACAGGATACCCTTGCCAAGATAACCCTTGATATTATTCACATAGTAATCGGCTTCCGCTACAGCGCCGGAGCCGTTCACGTAATGGTACGTGCCCCAGCACTTGCCAAGCCGGATAGCCTGCTGTACAGCGCGGTCGCAATCAGGATTGACGTAATTCACACCCTCCGTCGCCTTGACGATCACAAAATCGCAAGGCACCCTGCTAAGGTCAATACCCGCCTGATACGACGCTATATCAATTCCTCGTAATGTCATTTTAATTACCTCCTATTAAGCGTTCTTGATATAGAACAAATTACCAAGAGAAGTGAAAGAATTCACACCATCAGTAACCACGGTATTGATGGGGTGGTTGACGCGGTTCAATGCAATATAAAACGGTGAGAAAATATGTCCGAAAGTGTCAATAAGCGGGGCAAGAATAACATCGCTACTATCGGTGCTGGTCTTGATATCACCGCCGACAACATTAGTCCACTTACTCAAATCACTAGTGTCGAAGAAAGTCGTGACACCATCGACTATCACCAACGCGACAATAGTATACGCACCTACACCTGTAATAGTGTTATTAGTGAATTCTGGTAGTACTATGATCGCTTTCTGTGAATCGTCTTTGATAGCCGTATATTTGGGGGGAAATATCGACGGATTATATGTGGAGAATGATTTGCATCCGTACACGCCTGAATCCGACGCATACTCGGCACTAGTAGCAGTAGCGTTGTAGAATGTCACGTCGCTGAACCCCGCATCAACAAGCAGCTGCTGAATGAGGGTTGGGAATGTCCCGCCACTCATGTCTTTCGTAAAAATCTGTATTGCCATGACAATTCCTCCTTATGCTTTATGCACCGTGTAATATTCTACCGTCGTCCCGTTGGCTTTCGGGGCACCAGCGGTAATGTACCCACTATTAGCAAAAGGGAGCACAAAATCCAATACAACATCCTTGCTAGTCCCCGAATTGATGATTTGCGCTTTAGACACACTATCCGTGAGAATCGTCTTACCGACGGACACGGTACAGCCGCCTGTACCGATTTTATTCACACCAATGTACTTGCCGCCGCGAGCATACCAAGACACGTGCGCCCAAGGACGGTGCAACGTCGAGGTACTCGATTCAAACCACGTGCGTAAGCACAAGTCCCCCTCGCGAGTCAAGTAGATCTCATTACGCCCAACATCATGATAAACCGGGAAGACATTCTGGACGTCGCCGCAAAGCGCGTCCATCTCACTCTCGACCGGCAAATACTTGCTATCAGTACCGCGCATAATGACGTAGGTTTCGTGTGGCGGCAAGTTATTGAACTTGAAGCTTGAGCGCACATCAAGGACACACAATGCTGTGACCGGATCATACTGGAGTATCGCAGTCAAATATTGGTGCGGAGTGACGTTGATGTTCGCCCACTTGCCTTCGTTGACTGTGACCGCCTTGCTGCTCGCTCCGACAAGACCGCTGATATCCTCCGCAGTCCTGTTCAGAGCATCAGCCTTGGAAGTCATGGTGCCTGCGAACTCATTGTATTTTGCATCCATTTGCGCGATCTTGTCGGCCACCGTCTTGCTCACCGAATCCGTGAACTGGTCATACAATGTCCGGTCATCAGCCGAAGCGGCTGAATCACGCACCATCGGAGCCGCCTCCACCTCAATAATGAAATTCTGCGTACCGATCGGATTACCGCTAGCGTCGAAAATCACAAGTTCCGCAGCATGCTTGCCAGCGTGCTTGGTCATCTCTTGCGAGATCGTGAAACTCACCTTGCTGCCGGTGCCAATCGTACACGTGCTGGTGAACTCAACGCCATCTGATCGAGTACCGTCAACACGCGCAACCATGCCATCAATCTGCGCCAAATCACGCCCATCGTAGACCGTGAACACGATAGTGCGCGAACCGGTGTCAAACTGAGACATTTTGACTACCGGGAACTCGCCGGTAGCCTTTAAGTCAATGTCGTAATTTTGGGTAATTACAGCCATAATTAATCCTCCTAGATCCATCGTGAATAATCTTCGATGGTGAGACTATGTACCGTCCCACTCCATTTTATCGAATGCTCACCCGGCGAAAGCGTCAGCCGCTGATAGTCACCGGTAATAGCCCGATTCATTAGCACACCTTCCGGTGTGGACGCTTCCAAGTTGGCCACATCGATCACAAGCGTGTAATCGCCGGTATTAGTGACGCTGACGATCTGCGAGCCATCAAGATAGATTCCAACATTGCCGGTAGCATTGATAGTCAACTTCGGTGCCGCCGACACATTCCCCGCATTCGTCACCACCGCCTGAGCGTCCGCACTCGTAAAGACTTTAGGGCGCTGAAGCCGACCAGTCTTAAACGGCTGGACATGGAGCTTCACGTCAGCCGTCCGATATCGCACTAGTCGCTCAAAATCAATGGAATCAAGCTGCTGGAATCGGTAGATTTTATCAGACTCATTACTGAAAGTGATAGTCCCGCTAGTAGCGAAGAACTCGATAACCTTGTCAATATTAAAGTTGCCGTGTAGTCCGATACTCAGTGTCTTGTCGTAAGCCTGATAGCCGAGCGTGGTGATGATATCACCATCACGACCGTCGATTTCCTCGCTCGCAAAGCGCATCTTCGGCTTCGTGATCGGCGGAAGCGAGGTTACAATCAAGCCATTAACGCCATACGAAGGCTTATCATTGATCAGCACCCAAGGACGGGTATATGCGAAACCTTCCATACTTCAATCCTCCTTATCCATAGATGGCGGCTGTGACCGTCTTCTTGACAAAACGCCCAGCCACTTCATCGTCCAGCACCACGCGCACATTCTGCAAGGCTTCAACCAGCGCATTAATCAGGTTAGACTGCGATCCATACCCGTAGCCGGTTGCCGCTTGCTGAGCCGCCGACACACCGCCCAGATCATACGTCTGCGCGAAAGCATCAGAACTGGGCATCGCATCAATCATCTGCTTAGACACATTGCCCATCTCGTCCTCGAAGCCGACACCAATACCCTCAGCCAGATACTTGCCGACCTCATCCCGCATAACACGGGAAGGCGAGTGGATACCAAAGAAGCCCTTGATATCCTTCATAATCCCGCTTACCCAGCCGCTAATCTTGTCACGAAGCCAGCCGACCGAATTCTTGATTCCTTGCCACAAGCCCCTAACGATATTCGCACCGATGTCAAGCACCATGCTAGGAGCCTGCCTGAGTGCCCCGACAATGTTGCTCACGACATTTCTCGCGCCACTCACGGCATTGCCGATACCCCTCACGATACCCGCCGCAAGCTGAACCATCATCTGCAAGCCAGTACTAAGAATCTCAGGCAAATGCGCGCTGAGCGTCCTCACAATCTTCACCACGATCTGCGGGAGCATGGCGATCAATTGAGGGATCGCCTTAGTGATGCCTTGGATTAGGGCGATAAGGATCTGGATACCGGCAGTGACGAGCAACGGCAGATTATTCAGTAGCACGTCGGTGATCTGCATGACGATCCCCGGGAGCATCTGGATAAGCTGCGGCAAGGCTTCCACCAAGCCATTAGTCAAGGCAATAAGCAGCTGCACGCCCGCTTGGATAATCAACGGCAAATTAGCCAGCACCACTGATGCAACCTGTTGCACAATCGTCGGCAACATGCCGACAAGCGTCGGCAATGCTTCGGTGATGCCCTGAATCAGGCTAGTAAGCATCTGCATACCAGCCCCAATCAACTGCGGCAGAAGCGTGAGCAGGGCTTGCACGATCTGCGGCAAGGCGGCAGTCAACGCACTCATAATCTGCGGGAGCGCCGCGATAACCGCCTGCACCACCTGCGACAAGCCACTCACAATATTCGGCACTTGAGCGGTAATAAGCGGCAACAACTGATTAGTAAGCATATTGACGGCTTGAGGCAACAATGCTACAGCCGTCTGCACCATGCCACTCATCAACGGTGCAATACGCGGCATAATATTCTTACTGAAAGCATCAACAGACGTGACAAGATTACCAATAAGCGTGTTCATGTCGGCTTCGCTGGAACTCATGCCCGTCAATAGGTTCTGCCAGCTCGCTTTCACCATGTTCATGGAGCCTTCGATAGTGCCAGCCGCTTCCTTCGCAGTCGTACCAGCAATACCAAGATGTGCTTGCATGACACTAATCGCGCTGACAATATTACCGAAGCTCATACTGGACGCATCGACGGTTACACCAAGTTGCTCCTGCACGTCAGTCATCGTGGAAGCGTCCTGAATAAGACGCTTCATCTCCGACTGCGTACCGCCATAACCGAGCTTCAAATTATCGAGCATGGTGTAATTCTGCTTAGCGAACCCCTGATAGGCGTTCTGGATATCCTGCATGTTAGTGCCCATCTTGGAAGCATTATCGCTCATATCCACGATGGCACGATTCGCGTAATCAGCCGCCTTGCGGGTATCACCGCCGACAGATTCAATCAGCGAAGCCGAGAAGCTGGTAGCAGTCTGCATATAGTCGTTAGCTGACATTTGCGCCGTCTGGAAAGCGTTATTGGCGTAAGCGAGCATGGTGTTTTGTGCGTCGGTGAGCTGATTGTACTTGTCGCGCACTTCGTCCACGCTCTTGCCCATTTTCGCCGCATATTCTTCGATGGTCAAATCACCATTTCCGAAAAGCGTGTCGATACCGCCCTTTGCCTGCTCGAAAGCGGAATATGCTTCGATGGCTTGCTTGCCGATATTGACTACAGCAGAGCCAAGATTTTTAAGCCCATTGACAGCAGCACCAATCGCACTAGTCGCAAGATTCGCCAGCACATTCTTGAATACCGTGTACCCGTCGCCAGCTTCCTGCGCCTGCCTACCACTCTTAGCAGTCTCTTCTCCAAGCTCACTCGCAGCCTTGCCCGCCTTATCCATATCAGGCGACAAGCTCTTAATCTCCGAATCAGTCTTGTTGATATCCGCCTGAGCATTATTCATCTGCACGCGCATCTTGCTCATGGCGATCTCATTGGCATTGACAGCAGCCGAAGACTTATCCACATCACGCGCCAGATTCGCCACGACTTTCGCCTGAGCCTGATACTCCGGAGACGTTTTGCCAAGCGTCGCCTCGATCTGCGCAAGCTTCTGCTTCTCAGCATCATACGACGCGACAAGCTCCTTATGCTTCGTATTGTTCGCCGTGTACTGTGCACTCATTGCGCGATACTGCGCATTAAGGACGCTCAGTTTTTCCTTCTGCGCAGCCATCTTGTTATTCAGCGCTTCAGTTCGTGCCGTCAATGCCGCCTGCGAATTGTCGCTCTTTGCATACTGCGAGGACACGACCTTCATCTCAGATCCGACTTCACGCAGATTCTGCGAGATACGGGTCAGCGCCTGCCTATATTCAGACTCCCCTTGTAACTTAACCGCGCCGCCAAATCCTGCCACCTAAGACACCTCCTAGAACCATTCTTCTTCCTGCTCCTGCTTACGCTTCACAGCTTCATACGTGGTATTATTGGCTCGCAGCATGTTCTCCATGTCGAAAACCTGCTGATAAGCGCTGTAACGTGCCATGAAGTCCTTGAGCGTCAGGCGCATAACCTCACGGTCAGAGGACAAGCCCAACCGCGCCCGACCAATGAAAAGAATCCACGCGAAATCAATGGCCGGGTCTTGGTCAAAAATCACGTCATCGTCGTGGATTATTCGTTTTTTGAGCCGTCCTCAGTGGAAGCGACCACAATATCCTGCATCTGCGCAGTGATAGCGTCCATCCCGACAGCGCCGATCAATCGCCCGACCTGCTTCAGCGTGAGCGGCTTGATATCCGTGCCATTATCTTCGTTGCTGATATCGATGCCTTCATTGAGCATTGCCGCGAACCCGAAGATAACCGCCTTTGCGTTAGGTTCGCCGTTCTCGCCTTCCGTCTGCTTGCCCCACTCGTCCAGTGAGCCGTATTCCTCCTGAATCGCCTGCATGACGTTCAGGTTGAAAGCAAGGTGGTATTCCTGCCCCTTGTAGACAATCGCATCATTCGTTTTCTTAGCCATGATATTACCTCCTAAAAGTAAGGGCATGACATATTACATGCCATGCCCAATTATCTCACGGAAATGTCAGCTATGAGAGCCAGTAGTGGCCGCTGCCCCTCCGCCATCCTTAGCCGCCAGCTTACCCTTCACCCACGTAACAGCAGCAGCCTTCGTATCGAACACCTGCGCGGCAGACCAATCACCATTAGCCAGCGTCGCGGCAGTACCCTCGATCTCAGGCGTGGAAAAGTCCACGGATTCGCCCTTGGTGCTGTCCTCCTGAGACGGTTCGGCAAAACGCACCTTGTAAATGAATTCGCCCTTATACACGTACTTGCCGTTGACCATCTTGGTCACGACACGGCCAAGACCGACCCAAGGCGCTGCATCATCAGCGGAACGCACCATCTCACCGCCACTCTCAGCCACCGTGTGACCAAGGATCTCCGCGAAGATGGTCATATCATCATCGGCAACACCCAGCGTCACCTTCGCGCTCTGGAAGCTCTTATCGGATTCCGCCAGCACATCGTCAGCATAAAGCGTCGCATCATTCGTAGACACGTCCACCTTAGCCGAGACAGCCTTACCGAAAGACTTCGCACCAGCATAAGAGGGTGTACCGTCCTCTGCTTCCGTCAGCAGACCATACCAGAGATTAGTAAGTCCAATCTGCGCCATTTCATTAGCTCCTTTCCATAGCAAAACTCAGCGTCGTGTGATAGTAGCCCGTCTCCGTCTCGTACTGATCCGGGCTACTCCGTGACGGTTGCCACGTCCACCCCGCCCCTTCAAGTCTATCGCGTACCGCGTCACAGATAGCGATATAATCAGACTTCGTGTAAACGTCGAAGTCGTAATATGTGACCCACGCTTGAATCTTATCGTCCGCACTGTATGATCCGGAATCATCCTCACGGGTAAACGTCACATAAGGCTCGCCATGCCCATCATAATAGGCGAAAGCCACGGGGATACTCTTACCGCCTACTTCAAAGTCCTTGAAAAGATCAAGAATAGCCTCATTCACACCACTCACCCCTTCGGAATGTACTTATCCTGCACCTTCTGCATAGCCGCTTCAATCTCCTTCTTTTTGAAGCTCTTACGCATGAACGGGTGCTTCTTGAACGGGCTAGTGCTCCGCCCATACTCCATGACATTGCACACAAGCTCTGCGGGAACGACCTCGCCAGCCTTATTGGTGAAACGCCCATAGAACGCGACCTTGGTATTCACACCATCATCGCTAGGCGTCCTGTACACTCGCGTTATCCGCAGGCAATTCATGATATCAGAGCCACGGAAGCTAGCAGGCACATTCGCCTTAACGTTTGCGAGCACCACTTCCGCGCCAGCTTGCGTCATCTCACCCAGCATCTTATGCGCATCGGCACCCAATTCATCGAACAGTTTAAGTAGCTCGGTGGGCATTTCCGCATCGAATCTAGCCATCAGTGCTTCACCAGCCTTGCTTGTATCTCAAGCATGGTATTAGCTTCATCCACGTTGTTCAAGTACTCAATCGTGTACGTCTTCCCAGCGTACTCAATAAGCATATCCCGGTCGATAACAACAGTCCCGGGATACCGGATCGTGAAGTTGGTCGTAGCCGCTTCAAAATCCGAATTATTGGCGATAAGCGTATACCCCCTAGTGGTCTTAACGCTTGCGTAAGGCTCCAAGACAGTCTCACGGCTGACAATAGGCAAGCCGTCCTTATCATAGGTTTTCACAGCCTTGACTATCTTGATCCGATGGTCAAAACGTCCAGCGTTCATCATCATTGCTCACCACCGGACGGTAAAAAATTGATACTGTGCATGTCGAGAACCGACTGCGCAGTGAGATTAGGATTAGCCGAATCCACGTACATGCTCCGATTATCGTACATGTCCTGAGCCAAGCAGAGCGCGGCAATAACCATGTCCGAAGACTTGTCCAAGTCAGCCGCGCTCAAACCAGTGTACTTGCTCATATAAGCAGGAACAGCCTTGATGATGGCGGCAAGCAGAGTATTATCAGCGCCGGACGGGTCAGCGATCCGCAGATAATCAGCGAGCGCCTGCACCGTAATATCCGATACCTTAGTAATCTCCATCATTGCCACCACCATTCAGGCTATTCTTCGGTTTTCGTTGCGGTTTTCTTAGTCCTGCCCCTCGGCTTGGCTTCCTCCCCGCCCACGGCATCCAGCACGTCGGCTACAAGGTCAGCGTCCTCAATCTCCTTCGTGGGCTTGACTTCCTCAATGTACCCGGCACGCAACAGATCGGCTACAAGGTCAGCGTCCTCAATCTCCCGTGTCTCACCCTCACACATGGAGATCACGCCGCTAAAAGACTTCAACGCTTTATGCACTTGCCATCACCAGCTTCGCCAGCTTCTGAGCGTCCTGCACCTTCGCGTCAAATTCGAACCAAGCCACAACACCGGTCGCGTGTTCGTCCGCGTACTTTTCGCGCAGGATCTGCGTGGAAATATCCTCCGTGAACTTCGTGGCAAGGCCAGTCAGATCGCCATAGTAGATTGGCGCAGCCTTAGCACCGATCTCCGGCATATTGTCAGAGACATACACGGGCTTGCCGAGGAGAGTGCTACCGAACGGAGAGGTGATGTCATCCTGAAGCAGATAATGTCCATCGGTGCCCTTCAGCAAGCGCAGGGCGGTACGGGTCTTGTTGCTCATAATCCACACTGCGTTACCTTGGAACACGTCCTTGATGGAATCCTTCAGGGTGACGATTTCGTTAGCCGTGATGGCGTTAGCCGCAGCCGCAGTGGTCGTGTTGGTGATGCCGGAAAGCCCGGCAACCTTCTCGGACGTGCCAACAAGAAGCTCATGTTCGATCCAGCGAGCGATATCCTCACCCATCTGATTGACCACGAAGCTCACGATATCAAACTGCGAATTGTTAATCAGGGAATTGCTGATCTTGGACAATGCGCCAGCGAGATAGCCGGAAAGCTCAACGCTCTTGAACTCGCCATTGGAAGAAGCCAGTGGCGTGAACTCCTGAGCGTAAGCCACATTGATCCCGCCATTGGTCGTATCGTAGTACGGGAGCTGAAGCTTACCCTTGACGTTGTACTTCTGTGACTTCTGAAGCACCGGAGCAACGTCGTACACCTTCTTCACGATCTGATTGGCGATAGAGGCGGGGATTACCGCGCCATTATCGGTGAGGGTGAGTTCGCCGGTACGCTCCTGCATCACCTTATCCCCGCGAAGATACGCCTCGAAAGCACGCAGCTCTCGCGCCTCGGTATCCTGCGGCTTATCACCGTTGTCGCCCATCGGCTTCGCCTCCTCCTTCGGCTGCTTATCATCAGCCCCCAGTTCATCGTTGATCTTCAAAGCATCCTTAATCTTGCGCACGTCATCACGGATCTCAGCCAGTTCTGCGGCTTCATCATCGGTCAGCTCGCGCTTCTCGGATTCCGCACCCTTGAGGATTTCCTCGGCGCGGGTAATGCGCTCATTCTTGCGCTCAATCATGTTCTTCAACTGCATGATTAATCCTCCTTCAATTCGGCAATGAGCTTTTCCCATTCGCCGTAATCAATTGTACTATTTTTTTCTTCGGAATTATCGCGCGTATTCTGCGGGTCTTCCTCAGTCTTATCAGCCGGTTTTTCAGCCGGTTTTTCTTCGATGATTTCCGGCTTATCGTCGGCCATCACCTCACCTGTATTCAAATGCACTTCGTCGCCGTTAGCGTCTCGCGCTTGGATGATCGTGCCGTCGTATGCCGGTACTTTTGAGCGGTCAAGGATTGATACTTCGTACAAGTCCAAGTCCTTAACGTCACGTGTCATCATGCCGCCCTCGTCGCGTGTATCCACGTCGCGGTCACTGAAGCCAAAGCTCCAGCCCACAAGGTCACCATGCTTGGCTTTCTCGACTACTTCAGCATCGGTAATAGTCGCCTTCGCACGAAGCCCAATGCTGTCCTCGTGCAGATCTAGATTGCCTTGCTTGGTAGAGCCAAGGTCGCGATTAATATCATGATTCAGCAGCACGTGAATATCGTCGTTGCGTTCGATGGCACGCTGGAAAGCCCCTGCCTTGATACGCTCGCGGAATTGGCCGATACGCGAATTCAAGGGCTTAGACAAGCGTTCGACAGCATTCACGTAGCCGTCAATCTCGACTGAATCCTCTCGGATGTTAATTTTCATTTGCCGCACCTCCTGCGTCAATAGTACCGCCATCAGTAGCGGGGAATTCCAGCTGATTACCTGATTGGGCTGTCTTGGTGGAATCGGTGTTAGGCGTGTAGATCACGCCAGTCTGAGTGTTGTAAAGCACGCTGTCAAGTCCAAGGTTAAGGATATCCATGCCTTCAATAGTGTTCATATTCTCAGCCTTACGCATCTCGTTAATCGTCATCAAACCGCACTGCTTCGCAAGCTGATACACTTCATACCGCTCCTTCAGACTAGCCTTGATGATCTCCCGGCTATCGAACGCGAAATAGTATTTTTTCTTTTCCGATTCAAGTAGCAGGTCACGGTTGAGCGCCGTTTCAAAAGCGCAGATAATCGGGTAGATTGCGCACTTGTAGGTTTCCTCGAAGCTGCCCTTGATGTGGAAGATACCGTTGATTTCCCCCGCCAGCGTCTGCTTGTTCTCGTTGAGTTGCATTTCCGTGGACGTGCTGCTTGCCTCTTGGAAGTCCACACCATTGTTCAAAACCACGACATTCTCTTCCGAGTTAGCGTACAATCTCGCCCAAGCGTTCTTCAGCGTATCGATTTCCTCCTGACCTAGCTTCCGGTTAGCTTTCAGGAATCCGCGCTTACTGCCGCCAGCCTTCACAAGCGAAAGCTGATAGACAAGCGTCTGATATGCGGTCTCCAGCGCCTTCGACACTTCCACGGTCAAGCCGATCCCACTCGCACCGTCCTTCGTATTCCGCAACAGTTTAATGAACTCGAATGGCTTGTAAATATCCGCGCCAACAAGAATGTCATAATCCTTGTGGATCGGATCTGCGTTGATATTGATACTCACATTATCCGTGGCGACATAATACAAGCCAGTAACATCATTCCGGGAACGCTGGATATAACAATAGCCACCCTTGCCAAGCAGATAGTCCTCGACCATTGCCTTCTTCAATTGGTAGCCGTCCAACGTGTCCCCAGTGTCCCCGTTCAGCATCCTCACTCGCGAATCATTCTCCACTTCCTCCACTACGCCCTTGGTACGCTTGTACAAGCGCACCGGCATACATGCCACGGTCGAAGTGATGAAGTCAACCGCAGCAGACACTGCGGGGAGTGTCATAGCCTTCTGCCGTGTGATTGGCTCGCCAGTGAGTAGCGCACGCAACAGCACATCACTCACCTTCGGCTCAACCACCGGCTCGGTATCGCGTTTACTGCGATTGAAAAGCCACATAATATTACCTCCTAGATAACCTGAGCCACAAAGTCCATGTGGTTAAAGTCTACGTCCTGCTGAAGCAAATACATTGCGTTGATTAGGCTCACGACCATATCGACCTTGCCTTTGGATTTCTTCTTGTGGACGTACATGTTCTTGTTCGTGTCGTAGGTGCATCGAGCGTTCTGGAAGTTGATTTCAAGCAGGCGATTCTCCGTATACTCGAATTCCCCTTTAAGGATCTTCTCCTTGAGCAGCTTCGTCGGCGGGTGCAATGTGCTTGAATGCTGGCGGATCTCCACCGTCTGATATCCGGCAGCTTCAAGTTTCTGCGCGGAAGATAAAGCGTTCCAACGGTCGTAGCCGATAGCCTGCACCTTCACGCCGAACCGTTCCTCGATATTCATGATGAAGTCCTCGACAACCTTGTAGTCGATAACCTTGTCACCGCAGGCTATGCACTTCCCTGCGCGGATAAACTGCCGGTAGTCGATTTTCTCGAAGGCGTTCTTTTCATCGATACGACCTTCAGGGATAAACGCGAACACGTCGGCAAGCACATTATCGTCCTCGTCAACGCTCACCATAGCGACTGAAGTGTTGTCGTTGGTTTCGGACAGATCGAGACCAAGCCACACAGTTCGCCCAGCCCAATCAATGCCAGACACCTTGCACGCTTGCACGTCGTTCACATCAATATACGTTTCAGTGCCAGCGCCCTGATAGATTATGTTGCAATGCTTGGTGAGAAAATTCTCGCGAGCCGATTCCACCGCGATCGCGTAAGCCCGCTTCTTCTTCAGGTCTTCCCAGATCTCCGGAATCTCCAAGGACACCGGGTTAGCTTGGCGCATTATCAAATCGTCTTCCGCCCAGTTCTTCGGATTATCCGGCTCGTAAAGCAACGCGAACCGTGACGGGTCATCGATAATCCCGTCAAGCACCTTCTTCGAATACGCTACCTCGTCCTCGAATGGATTATCCACAGTCGGATACTTCGTGCTGATGATGAAGCCCAATTTGTTGAGAATATTCAACTGCCCGGAACGCATGGCTTCAACCGCGTAGCTGGTAGGCAATGCGCCCACCTCGTCAGCACAGAAAGCGTTCGGGAGCCTACCGTCCATGCGGCTAGTCGAATAGCTCAAGGGAATGTACGTCGTGCTCAATGGCTTGAACGTGATTGAATCGCGTAGAATCTTCCACCGAGCCACGTCCTTGAACGCGTACACGTCCGGCGAGCTTTTAAGCGTCTCCGAGATCGCTTCACGCACCTCACGGCTTAAAGTGCCATCAGGTGCCACCGAATAAAATTTGCTGAAACGCGGCTCAGTCAGGAACAACAGTATGAAAATCGTGGCGATTGTGTACGTTTTGAAGTTCTTTCGCGCGATCTCCAACACGCATGTCTCATACTTTCGTTTCGCTGGGTTATCCCTGCTAACCGTGCAGAGAGTGGCGATATAGAAAAGCCATTGATATCCGGTAGTGCAATCGTACAATGACTGCCCGGCACGCAAGCCCTTCGGCATACGCAATACCTTGAGAATCGCATATAATTGCTTTACCTTGCGTCGGCTCACGAAATAAGTCTCGTCCTTGCCGTCGCAAATAGCCATCCACGCCTTCATTTGTTTCTTCACATACTTCGGTGTCGTATCAGCGTCGATGCACTGCAAGCAGTACTCATAGGCCTTATTCCGCATCACGGTCACCAGCCATCACAGAATCATAAAACCGCTCTTGCACAAACAGACCCTCAACAACCCGTGTACTGTTTGAATGGTCGGCAAGTGAGAGAGAACCGCGTGATGCAATCTCAACACACCCACGCGGGCAGGTATACTCTGAGACAAACACGGGGAAATCCACCTCGGCCAGCCAATCCTCGAAAGCGTCATAATCAAAACCGCCACCATACTGGCTTATCCTCGTTCCATTATATGGCGGGTCAGCATACACAGTGGAACCAGCGGGAGCATCAAAATCACGATAATCGCACCGCGACGTTTCAAGCTCAGCCTCCGGACACGCTCCATGAATATCCTGCAGACGTGCAACAGCCTCAATAGCCTGTAGTCTCGACACTTTGCGATCAAGATTATCCCCACATTGCAAATGGCTGGAAAGCGCCCTGATAAACACCTTGTACGCCGCGTACCTGTCAGCAACCGTCGCGCCGTACATCATGCGTTCAGCCGCAATGCACACATCCTCACGCTCACTGCTGTAAATATAGTACCTCTGGTCATTCCCAAAACTGTAAACAAGCCGGGAAAGCGTATCAGTTGACTCCTTGAACTCGTCGCGCGTCAACGGGAACCCCGACAGATCAATGTTCCCATTGACGGCATCAGCAAAAACCTCCGGCGCATCGGAAATGTCATTCGCAATCACGCGATTGAATTTCCCCGAGAGCATCGCACAATGGGTGACAGCGCAACCGCCCGCGAACAGATCGACAAGCGTGTCATTAGCCGGAAGGGCACCCACGACCCATTCAGCTATTCTGTTCTTGCTCCCCATGTATGGCAGTCCATACGCCTTACGCCTCTTCATCTTCATCATCCTCAGCCTCTCCGTTAATCAACGCAAGCAGCGGGTCAACGTCCCCGCCATCACGCTCAGCGTCAGACTTGCCGAAACCTTGGATAATACGCATAAGCGTCGTTACAGTCCGATTGGCGGAATCCGTGGTCTTGTTGTATTCTGTCACAGCCGGATTACTGTAGAGATTCTTGCGTCCCTTCACGTACTCCTTCTTGACAAGCATCCCGTTCTCATTCATGCTCTTTTCGAGTTCGGTGAGAATCTTAATCTGCACCTGATAACGTTTGAAAGTCGTTACGAAGAAGAAATTGGTCTGAACGCCAGTCTCTTCGGCTATACGAAGGATCTCATTAGCCTGCTCAGTGAGCGATTGTCTCTGTTGCATTTCCCATACCTCGCTTTAGATGTGCCTCGAAATAGTTCGCGAACTGCCAATTCCTGCACGTACTATACGATTCCGTCCGATAGTGACTGTCAGATGGATTATTGTATTTATCGTCAATCGGCAAACGCTCCGCGCCTTCGATTACCACGGATACCCCATTATCAGAACATTCGATATTGCTGCCATTCTTACGCCTGAACGCCTTCACCTGTACGGGTGTCAGATCGTCAGCTACGATTACCGGAACCGTATCGATGCCGAGTTTCTTAGCCGCCTTCAACCTCGTGTGCCCTGTGACGATCACGCCATCAGAATCGAC
>Ga0326512_10000686_pt1 | contig 28815 bp, 36 predicted proteins | sample 1_2617_0518_D_FD_203652 | JGI IMG/M metagenome (GOLD analysis project Ga0326512, IMG submission 203652) | Bovine rumen microbial communities from UC Davis, California, United States - 1_2617_0518 | ecosystem: Host-associated > Mammals > Digestive system > Stomach > Rumen | place: USA...
GTAACGTAGCTCGCCGTATCAGAACCGCCGCCAGTGTTATCGCTATACTTAGTACACGGTGAAATGATATCACGCCATTCAGACGGCATAGCAGCTTTAAACTGAGGCATCAAAGTAGTTCTCATACGGCTTGAAGCCCAACCGCCCGAATTAGTATTTGATGTGTTCATAGTGAAATAGTTACCGCTCGTTTGATTATTGTACTGACTATCTACAAAAGCAATCGTCTTTGTGCCGTCTGAGGTTTTGCCAAACTGAAAATGTATCGTATTAGTTCCCTCAATACTTGCATTATGGTCAAACCCCAATATAAAAGCATAGTACTTGCCGTTTATAGTCAAAGAACCAACAGTGCCATTCAAATCAATTCCGACTTTATCTCCTACACTCCATATATTCTTGGCAATTCCCATATTAGCCGCCGCCGCTATCTTTGCAGGACTGTTATTATCCAACACCGTGTCAAACGTTATATCTAAGCTGTAAGAAGTAGCCGCTTTGTAAACACCTACAACGCCCGAATAAAGCTGACCGCCGTGTGTCTGAGCTATTGTCCACGAGCCTAATTTTGGGAGCGATACCGTAAAGATGCCTGTATTATCAGGTGTGACCGTCAGCGTAGTTGTGCCAGTAGACAGTGTTACAACATCATTTGGGAATGCCGTTACCGTCAATTTAGGATATATGATGTTTTGAAGTTCCTTTATAGCCGCAGTTGCTACCTTGTTTTGTAAAAGATTTGTTGACGTATCGTCTAATTCGTCCTCAACATCAACGTTTATCATGCTATCAACGGACTGTTTCATTGTCGTTGTAAAGTCGTTATCGGATAAGCCTTTTCCTGCCTCTTTGGGCTGTTTCCCATTCAAGGCAGTAAAGATTGCACCGCTTGACAGTAGGCAAGGGGAGAGGGCTGTAGGCTCTGTATCAACCATAGTAATTAATTGTTTGTATCCGAGAGTAAAGTTTTCATCGGTCAGCTGTTTCGAGCCGTCAACATCGACTTTTTTTGCTAATTCTTCATAGATTGCTCTATTTTGTACAGGATTTGTACTATCATCGTCCAAGTCTGCCTCAGTGCCGAGCCATGAGCCGTCAGAAAGTGCCTCTTGCGTTTCCTTCAACGCTTCATAAGTCTTAGTCCATGCCTGATTCAAAAACGCCGCAGGGAGTGCCATACCGCCTTGAAAGCCTAAAGCTTTTTCAGCAGCTGTAGCATCAAGTCCTGTTCTACTCCACTTGAAGGGAGTATGAGTAAAAGTATAAGCCATAATATCACCGTCCTTTAATTACCAAATAAAGTCATTGTGCCGCCGTCATAAGTGCCTGACTGCTGATATTCGGGAGCGTAGTCAAGGAAAGTGGCAGGAACACTGCCCGAACCTTTAAGACCGACTTCGTCACCGTTAGCATAGGCAGTTTGACCTAAGTACCATGCTGTATAGAGTGTTGGATAATCAGGGTCACCGAATACCCTATTTTCAAAAATTTGCAATGTACCGTTATAGGCAACAGTGTTTAAACCTACACCAACAGGCAACAGACTTTCTATTATCGTTTCGATTTCCTCAGTCGTAGTATATCCTGACTTAGACAATACGTCAGTAGTCAAACCGTTGACCGCCACAGTCATATTATCTTCATCGAGTGAAACATTTTTTGCTTGGAAGGTAAGCTCAATCGCCTTGATAATAGCATTGGCATCCGCACCAGTACTGTTTCTTGCAATCTGCGATAATATCTTAGTAATATACTGCTTATCAGTTGCATTGCCTCTTGATACTCCGTACATCTTGCCGTAGTAGTCAAGGGTCTTTCCATAGGCATTTTCAATTGCATGGCTATCAAAGATGTCATTGCTGTCCGTCTCTTGTGCCGCTGCTAATTCATAGGCTATTTGCAACAGCTTTGAGATATTGGATAGGGCTTGCTTATCATAAGCATCGGGCAATCTTTTTACATTGTTAATCATGATACAGTCACCTCGATATTAGCCGCTATTGTTCGTGCTACCTCTGAATAGTCAATATCAATTTTATCGCTGACATACGTTATATCATCGTCTGAAATAGTCAAAGCTGTAACATCTGTAACACCGTCAACATAAATAGCCGCATACAAAGAAGTTGCCGTGACATCTTGATCATTAGTATAAGCCGCCAATTTCTCAACGATATTATCTTTGATTTCCTGTAGATTGGCAACTGAAAAATCAGCCGTGGTGGTAATTGTACACTTGACATAGATTGATACCTCAGTAGTCCACGTAAACTTTATCGTATGAGAACCGCCGCCGCTGTCAGTGACTGTTTCTGTTACATTTCCAACCGTCTGAACGCCTACAGGCTTTTTATCAAATATAGCCTGTGCAATTGCAGAACTTGCGGTAATAGGGGCGAGAACATAGCACTGAAAGCTATGTGGCGGTAAGTCTCCAACCGTGCTATTAGTGCTGTTTTCCTCGATATAAACGCTTTCTACAGTAGGCACACGCAGTATTGCGCCGCCTATTGCATCGAGCGTTCCGCTACCGACTACCGTTAAAGCCTGAGAAAATCTATTCCTCAAAGAGTAGTCCGTTTCAACGTCCACTGCAAGCTTTATAGTCGCTGTATGACTTACGCTGTCTACACCTTGCATTGGGTTTACAATCGTGTCTATCGAGCCTACAGCCACGTTGCCGACCGTTCCTGCATCGTTGCATTCTACCGTAGCGGTAACGGTACCATCCGAACCGATTGTATATGTTTCAAGCGTGTGAAATACGATATCCCCTGCGGAAACTAAAAAGCCCATAGGGATAACAGTATCAGCTGTACCGCTTATTTCAATTTCCTGTTCCGCATATGTTGCTGGGTTTCGGGTAAGACCTACTACAGGTACTAATCTGTCAAGGCTAATCCCTGTTGCTGTAGCAGGAAAAGCAGATAGATAGACTAATTCAGAAAGTTCCTGATTATCAGCGGCATCTAAGCAGAAAAGCCTTAACATCTTACCGAAAGTACTGCTTTCGGAGGTGTCGATATCATCACCGAATAACTCTTTAGCACGAACAATCTGATTTTCAAGTATTTCATCGTATGTAAGTCGCTCAAATCCGTTTACTGTCAATGGCATTTATTATCACCTCTATCATTCTATTACGGCATTGACGCCGTTGCCGTTTGTATTTACGCTAAAAACTGTATCCAGTGCAGTAAATCTGATATTCAATTTTCTGCCTATCATACTGCTTTCATAATCCTGTATCTGTATACCTTCATCGACTTGCCGCAAACCGTCAAGTATCGTATCATAGACTTGATCTTCATTAGGATTTTTTGTAAGCATCGCAAAAAAGTCAATTCCTTCATTGGCATTAAAAAGCCATTCACCCTTATTGGTGCTGAGTGTAAGCTTTACTTTCTGTCTCGTTAAATTGGCATCTTCTACGTATTTCAAGTCGTTATTATCAATAACGATATCCCCGTTAGCATCTACTAAAATATCTTTCATTTACTACACCTCCAGAATGCCTATAATTATGCTGTCTGAAATTGAATGGTGGCGGTTAGACGGAAGTGCAACAGTGCCGTACTTAGTCTGTGTGATATCACGTTCCATGCAAGCACAACATACGACTTTACCGACCGTCAAACCGCTTTTAGCATGGTTTAAGATAGGCACGTTTTCAAGAATTGCCTGTTGCTTTGCTTTCTCGCCATAGGCTTTAATCATCGCTAAAGGCTGTATATTAGCACTTATTATCACATCATAGGGGTTCTTGTTTACCCTGATTACCTTTGCCAAATACAAAGTATGCAAGCACATGAGCCTTTGATTTATAGCGTTATCAAAAAAGTTAGTGTTCATAATCTTGCACCTCACTTTTTAGACGGCAGCAGCTTAGCTGTGGTCTTAAATTCGTCACCGTTGTATATGTGCTGTCCTTCTTTAACTCTAAACTCGCCTTGATAGTTACGACTGTTAAGCTTGATAATGCTTGCGGTTTGTAGACGATACTGTAAAAGCATTTCCACATCAAAGCCCTTGATCGTTTCCTCACCAAATTCCTTTGACGTTTTAGTTTCTTCAAACTCTGATACGCTCAAAAGACCTGTACCATCGGACAGTGTAAACCGTGTGTTATCTCCTTCGTTCAAGGGTCTTACATAGATTTTAGACTTACATACATAGGCAGATACGCCGCAGATATCAGCATAGTTTATGATATTTTCAGACAGTCCACCATCAACCGTTACTTCGTCCTTGTATGTGTAATCTCTTATAGTCTTAAAGACCGCTATAGGCAGTCCTACACGCTTGCAAAGGTCATTAAGGATATAGCTTGCTTTAGTTCCTGCCCTGTAGCTTATACTCTCCACATTGCGGTTATAGCGTTTACTATCGTCAAGAGCACGGATAGTTGTTATCTTATCAACGCCTTCCCACAAAGTCTTTTTCGATGTGATATAGCCGTCAAAGATGATACCTGTATCGTTGCCATACCCTGCCTGAATAGTGATTGAAGCCTTATTCACAAAGCGGTTTATTGTGGCATTAGACAGGTTATATATCCTTATTTCAGCACTATTGGCTTGCGTGTTATCGTCAAAGTTTACCTCAAACTCGCAGTCAAGCCCCATGTTATTGATAGTAGCACCGCCTGACTTTATCAACACCGACCGCCGAAATTGCCCTTCAACCGTTTTATTTGTTTCAATCTGACTTTCAAGCTGTTGCAAAGCAACCATCATTTCAGATGGTTTAGGTGTTCTGTTGTTTTCAATGATACTGCTATTCACTATCATCACCGCCCATTTTCACGGTTAGAAAGACTGTTTTGCCGAAATTATCAAAGGTAACCTCTGTTTCTTGCTCTGATTCGTCCCACGGCACTAAGTCAAGCGGTGGAAATATGCTTGATTGGTATTCACTGGCAAATAGAACACTGCCATAAATCAAAGGCTCATCGTATACTAATACCTCATCGCCTTTTGACAAAGTGCAAGTGAAAACCTTTGCACGTTCATTCCATTTGAAAGCAAGATTGAACATTTCAGCACCGAGTAGGATATCAAAGCTATACGGCATTAGGTTTTTATCAACCTCAATATAATCTCCCATTTTATCACTCCTTTGTTTAAACGCTCTACAACGCCCTGTAAGGGGCTTTTAGATTAAGGGTATAAGTTTACCACCCACACACTAAAAAAAGCCGTATACAAGGCGCAGAAAACGTTCTAAGCTGCGTTATGGAATATATAAAGCTGTACCAACATTTAATACAGCTATTCGAGGGATTCTTGATTTGTTAGCGTAGTAGATTTCGTTAAAACGAGAACCGTCACCGTAGTACTGCACCGCTATGCTCCAAAGAGTATCACCTTTTTTTACAGTATGATACACATTCACACGCTTTTTCTGCACTTGCTGAGTGCCGTTCTGTGTCGGCTTCTTAGTCTTGCTGCTTGTTTTAGTAGGTGTGTATGCAGAATTAGCTATCCTGATTTCACGAAGTGTCATAGTGAAACTACAACCGCCAGTGATCTGATTGGTATAGCCAGTTTCAAAGCTTTCTATTATGCAATCTTTAAGGATATTCACGCCCGAATAGCTTATAAGATTGCCGCCGTTCATCATTTGGGTAAGAGCGGATATCTGCACTTTAGCGTTTTTACCTACTATAGCGCCTTCAAGGGATAACGTGAGCGGATTACGCTTGACATTATCGGATATTTCAAGCCCTCGCTCAACTGGGTGAGATGATACCTCGACCCCTTTATTTATCTTTTCAGATTGGACAAATACATAGATATTATTGATATAAGCCATTGTATCACCTCTTTATATTTCCCAGATAGGAGCGTTTTCGGTTTCAAGGTTATTGAAAACCTCAGCCATTGCATCTTTAATCCACTTCTTGACCGTTTGTTCACTCTCTCCACCACCATTTGATGTGAAGTTAAGAGTAAAGGAAGGACTGTAGTTGTTAGTGCTTGTATTGCCGCCGTAATTGCTTACAGGGGCATTGTCGTAAGATGCATCAATACCTGTAGTCGTGCTGCCTGTAATAGTCTCACCTAACTGCATGGACGTTTGTGCAACATCAGGCATAACATCACGCATACCCTCGATAACGCCCATATCAACAAACTGACCTGTCCTAAACATCACCTTAGACGGCGAATGTATTTCAAGAGCGTTGTTTATTGTGCTTGAAACGCTTGTAGCAATGCTCTGCGCCGTATTGATAAGAGCATCACGCATTGATACAATACCGTCATACAGACCGAGCATAAGGTTTTGACCTGTAGCATACAAGGATATACCGCTAATGGTTGATACCATAGTTTGCATTGTACCAACAACAGAATTGCAAGCACTATTTATTACGTTTGTCATGGTGTTCGATATCGAATTGAAATTGCTTGATACATCTGCATTGAGCGCACTAAGCGTATTCGAGAAGTTTGTTTTCAGCTCGCCTATATTGCTTTCAGCATCTTTAGTATCTACTTCAACAGGTATCTTAGCATCTGTAGCGTTCTTAACAGAATTAGAGAGACTTTGTGCGCTCGTTATTGCATCGCTTGCAGATAAGCTTATACCGCTTGCAAAGTCCTTTGATAAGCTACTTCCAACAGTAAGCCCATCAGCAGATTCTAATCCAGTCTTAGCCGCATTTGCGAGGGTAGATGCTGTGTAAGTCGTATTACCGATATGAATTAACATACCCTGATTGTAATTTGAGCCAGTCTGAGAGCCAGCGTTATACGCACTATTAGCAGACGTTGCAAGAGCGTTTGTGGCGGTCATAGATAAGCCGTTTGCCGTAGTCGATATATAAGGCATAGAGCCGTTTAAACCGCTTGCAAACGTGCTTCCTGCGGTCATACCGTAAGAGTGAGCGTTTAAACTTACGCCGCTTGATACTGTAGTTCTTAGGTCATCGGCGGAACGCTTAACATCTTTAGTACCTTCTTGCACCCCTTTTGCAAAATTCTGAGCGCAAGTTACTCCTGCCGATACAAAATCATCGTCAATTTCACCGCCAGTAAAGATAGAAGTTATCCAGTTCCATATTTTTGATGCTGCCGATTTCAGTCCGTTAAAAATACCCTTTACAATGCCTGTTACGATATCCCATCCAATTGAGATAAAGTCACCGCTGAAAATGCCCTCGACCAGTGCCCCTACGATGCCAAATCCTGCCTCAACGATATCGGGAATACATTCCCATATACCCATGTACAATTCTGTTATCATTTCAATTCCAGTCTGTATTATCATAGGTAGATTGTCAGCGATGCCTCGAACAAACGCCATAATAGCATCTACAGCCGCAACAACAATGTCAGGCAATGCATTGACTATACCCTGTACAAGATTAACTATCAGCTGTATACCTGCTTCAATTATCATCGGCAAGTTCTGAATGATAGCATTAAGGAAGTCAAGCAACAGATTGACCGCAGTTGTAAGCAAGTCGGGAAGTGCATCAACTATGTCCTGTACTAAGTTCAACAGCATATCCGTTCCTGCTTGCAGTATCTGTGGGAGATTGTCTGTTATAGTCTGCAATAGTCTTTCAACTATATCCTTTGCGGTATTAACGATAGTTGGTAGATTGTCTATAATGCCCTGTACGAGCGATTTAAGAGCTTTTGCTCCTGCATTAAGTATCTTTGGCAAGTTATCAGAGAGGCTTTTAGCAAGCTTATCTATGCAGTTTAACGCAGCCTCGGCTATCTTTGGCAGATTTTGTGTTATTCCTGCCACAAAATTCATGATAACTTCAAGACCTTTGTCAAGGATTGAGGGTAAATTATTCGTGATACCGTCCGCAAGACCTGTGATAATGTCAGTAGCAACATTTAATATCATCGGGATTGCGTTTGAAATACCGTTAATCAAGCTTGTTATCATATCTTCACCGCTTGATAACAGCATATTTAGGGATTGACTAATACCGTTTGCAAGGTTATTAATGATAATTGGGGCTTGCTTGATTATCTGTGGTATCGCTTGCAATATGCCCTTGATTAATCCTTGTATTAGCTTTACACCGCTATCAACGAATTTAGGAATGTTCCTTACAAGCTTATCTATTGCCTTTAAAACACCGTCAATGAATGTCGGTATTAAGTCAGGTAAAGCATCAGCAACACCGTCTATAAGACCGTTTACTAACTCTATGCCGCAAGTGATGATATTCGGGATAGACTTAATTATTGTCTGTCCTATCTGTACCATAGTATCGCTGAAAGCAGGGATTAACTGCGGTATAAGGTCAAGCAGTGACTTTAAAACTTCACTAAAAAGCTCTGTAAAGGATTTTAAAAGCGTAGGCAGTATTTGACCCAGTGAATTTACAAGGGCTTTAGCAGCTTTAGGAAGGGCTGATACAAGGTTATTGAGTACAGGCGTTACATTCTTCATAACTGCCTGAAAAGCATCAACTATATTATTCGTTAAATGCTCAATATCCGCATCGGCTAAACCTAATCCTGCTACAAATGACTGTGCAGATGCTTTAAGTAGTCCAAAAGCACCCGAAACAGTGCCAGTCGCTTCACGTTCAAAATTGCTTGCGTACTGTGATGTACGCTCAAAGAAGTACTGCATAGCAGTTTCAGCCTTTTCGGCATTACTCATATCCTTCCACGCTTTTGTCATGCCCTGAGATAGAGCATAAGCACTTAACGTGGTTTCATTCATGGCAACACCAAGGTTATCCATCATAGTATAGTTGCCTTTAGCCGCACCTGCTACGCTTTCCAGTGCGCTTGCTTGATCTATACCCATTACGCTTGCCATGTCTGCGGCTCTCTGCATTGCTTGCGTTGTAAGGTCTAAGGCTCTTTGTTGGTCTAAGCCTGAACCTTGAAACAATGCGCCCATCTTATTAGCAGTAGCAAGGTATTCGCTCTGAGAAATACCCATTGTTTTATAGGCATCTTCGCTAAGCTTTCCTAAATTGGTTGTTGTCTCGGTAAGTTCCTTAGTCTCTTTATTGAGCACCATTGTCTTGGTGCTCATATCATTTATGCTCTTGCCTAAGTCCTGGAATACGGATTCAGCACCGCCGATATTTTGTTCTAACTCACCGAATGACTTAACGACAGCAGTACCTAAACCGATTGCTCCTGCTCCTGCGGCAAGTGTAAGACCGCCTAAAGCTTTAGTAATAGCAGATGCAACCGATTTAAGCTTGTTCCCTAACTGCCCTGCTTCGTCCGTTGCATCATCAATAGACGATTTTGCACCGTCCATGTTATCTTCAATCTCTTTTGCCGCTTTAGCCGCACCTGAAAATTTATCTTTTAGATTGTTTACGCCTCTTAATAGACCGCTTGTTAAGTCGGTCAGTTTGATATTCTTAACGGACTGAACCGTGTTTTTAAGCTTCTGAAAGCCTTTGTTTGCACCGTCTGCAATATTTGCCTTCAAGCTTGCGGCAAACTCTTTAGCCGCCGTAGCAGATGATTTTATAGCCTCGGGGATTGACTTGATTTTGCCGTTGCCAGTTTTTTCAATGGATTTCGCCATACTTTCAAGGTTTTTCGATGCATCTTTTGCACTCTCAGCGGTCTTTTTTATAGGCTCACTCATGTTTTTAGCCGTGTTGCTTGCCTGTTTAGCTGATTCACCGATGCCCTTAACGCTGTCAGCCGCCGCTTTTGCCTCTTTGGTTATGCTGTCAACGCCTTGCATCGCCTTTTTAGCACCGCCAGTAAGGTTATTGACCATTGACTGTATTTCCTTAATAGGATTGCCGATAACGTCAAAGCCTATTTGCACAACGTCTTTTCTAATTACGTTCTCTCCTGCCATAATCTCACCGTCCTTTCTATAGATTTAATGATTATTCCTGTTTCTTGCTTCTATCAGCATATCAAGAGCGGCATTTGCCTCGTCTATTTCGTCCATTGTCATTTGATGGAAAACCGTGTTATAGTCAAGCCCACCGTCAGACAAAACAAGCCGCCATAATTTCCATTTATTTCTTGCCGCTTGCTTTAGTTCCGCTTTCGTTCTCGTCACGAAACTTGCCCTGCATTACGTCCATGCCGAAACGAACGACCTCGTTAAGTTCTTCCATACTGTCAAAATCGTCAGCTGTCAAGCCTGTAGGCTCAACGATAACGTTATTGAAAACATACTTTGATATTTTCAGAATAGAAACGTTACTTGAATTATTATCAATGTAAGATTCGTCAATTGCTCTCATCGCAGAGGAAAGACCGCTAAACTGCGCCACATACTTAACGCCGTTGATCTCTTTTTCTTTCGTATAAAATTTGTTTTCTGCCTTAGTCATTTTAAAATCCTCCTAAAAAATGTTTATACAAGAAAAAGCGGCTACTTATGATAGTAACCGCTTTAACTTCAATATACTTACGCTTCCGATACTGTATAGTCGAAAACCTTGATTGTAAACTGTCTGTCACTTGCCTCAGATGAGTTGGCAAGTTCGGGATAGTTTTCAATTCTTGCCTTTGTACCGCCCATTCTCTCACCTATAGACTTGTTTACAGCCCATATGGAGAATGTCTGCCTGTTGCGTGCAAGACCGAGCAGGAATGCTTTCTGTGGGCTTGTAGCCTGTAATGTCAGTGTTATAGTGCCAATGTCGTTATTGGTCTCATTGACGATTACATCACCCTGTGCGCCTACAGACGAAGAAAAGAAAGCTTCATCTTTTGAACCTGTTATCATATCACTGCCAAGACCTGTTATATACACATTGTTGACTGTGATTGTACAGTCTTTGGCGTTATAGTTAGTAATTCTTGCCATGATTTAAACGCTCCTTTCTTATATTTCGATTGTGCCGTTGATTTCAACAGTATCAATAGCACCTGCAAGGGCGAAGCGGAAAGAACCTTCAACATATGCACGTCTTGCTCTGTCGCTTGCCAGTGTCTCACTGCGAGGCTTATAGTCAACGCTGAAATCATATTCGCCATCGTCATTCTGCGCTATCATGCCATTGTTAGCCGCTTCACGGAGTACATTCACACAGATATTTTCAAGCAAAGATATACCGTTGTTGTCATAAGGAATTTTCTCATTCTGAATAAGTGCAACCTGTGTTCTATATTCGATCTGCTGAATTATCCAGTCCTTACTATCAACAATATCAATGTATTCATCGGACGTTGTTTTACCGTCAGAGGTTACACCGTATCCTGCTTTCTCAACAAAGCAAAGAGCGTGAGCCGCTTCAATAGCTGCAAGCTGTGCGCTTGTAAGGTTAGCAGGGTGCAGACCTTTAAGCACCTGATTTTTATAGTTGATAGAACCTGCTGTCTTTCCTGCTGTAGCTCCTACGAGAGCCGCTTCGGGGTTAAGGATAGTTGCATCACTGTCAGTGTGAACCATCATTACAGTACGTTCCATTGCGGATACTGTAGCCTGTGCAACAGCAGGAGCGCTTGCAAAGTACATCTTATCCTTTGTGGTTTCGATGTATGTTGCTATCTCGGATATTGTGCTTTCGTCCTCAGTACCGATAGAGGTAACTACGAGCTGCCTCCAACCTTTGTTGATAACGTCAGCCAGTGCGGTTACTGTGGCACTGGTAGAAGCCATTACAGCTATCTTAGAAGGTGCTGTGTCCTGCATAAGCATAAGTGTCGCCGCCTTGTATATGGGGCTTGTAGCGTACCCTGTGCCGAGTGCTGTTGCAACCTCGGAAAGGTCAGCACACTCGGTATAGGCAACAGCGGCAGATGCTTTTCCTGCTATGATAAGAGGAAAACCAAAGCCCACGCCTGTTGGCTCTTTGGCAATGTTAATTATTACTTTTACATCACTTGCCATTATAATAACTCCTTTCAAATATAAATTGATTTTAAAATCATTCAATAACTTTAAATTCTACGATTTCAATGTACCCTGCTGTTTCACTGTCTGCTTTGCTGATCTCGTGATAAAGCAGAAAATCAACATCAAAACCTTTTCTGTATTCGTAATCTATAGTCAGTAGATTGTCTCTACTGGTTATACTTTGTACCCTTTGCGCAACTATGTTGTTATCGCTGAGATACGTATTGCCTGAAAGTGCAAAATAATCATACGCAAGCATAGCAACAGCATTGGCTTGACTATCATCATCAGAATTGGCAGTAAAACTCCATGTTTGTACTAAGCTTTTATAGCGTGCGCCTTTGCTGTCTACGCTGTAGCCCTTGCTATCGGCTCTTACAGGTGTTGTGACCGTATATGAGATATACGGATAAGGCGGTATAGGTGCTGTCTGATTAGCCATTATTACAGGGCAATTAAAGCCATGAGACCGCAAATGTGTATTCAGACCAGATACAATCAAGGTTTCAACGCTCTCTTGATTAACCATTCAGACCACCTCCGCTGACAGGCTCAATCCATTTAAGCGTGTAAATATAAGCGTGTGAATAGTCAGAAAAATCCTGCGTTGATTCCACTTTGTAAGTCATGCCGTCATAACGTACTTTAAGATTTTTCATGGGCTGTGGCAAAGGATTAGACATATACAAAGTACGGTCTTTTGTGGTATAAGTACCGCCTGATTCATAAATCTTGCTGTCTGTCATTGGTAATATTGCGCCAAAGTAGCTTGAAATAATTTCAGCCCCCTGTTGATACTTGCCTCTTGCATCATAGCCGCCCTCAATGTAGGTTATAACCTCGAAAGGTACGCTATGCCGTCTTATGAGATCAACAAAGTTATATCGCTCCATTTTTCACACCTTCTTTATTTAGTAACTTCATATGTGATACTGCCTATCATATCACCAGTATCAACTAATGGATTGGAACTGCCTTTTCGTTCAATTGTCATTGAACTATTAGGCGGTGACTTCAAATCGACTGCAAACTCTTTTATTTTGCTTGAAAGCATTAAGCCTATCAACTCAGATAATTGGTCTACGCTCATAGCGCCGCCGATAACATCAGCCATTAAAGGCTCTGCACTGTCGATAACGTCCTCAGCGTATTCATCAAAGCCACCTCGTAAAAAAGCACGTTCAGGAATGATAATCATTGTCGTGCTTGGTTTTAAGTGGATCCCCTGATAATGCAGGAATGCTCTCATCTTATCAGTAACAGGTATCTTGCAACCGTATTCGTGGATAGATGCAAGCCAAGCATGCTCACCTTCTAAGCAACCGACATTTATTTTCGTGCCGTTGAGTTCCGCTATAGATGCTTGCATATCAGAAAATTGGTTTTTGATTATCTTATGGTGTATAGGCATATTCTCACCGCCTTAACTCCATTTCTTTTTGGCTGTAAACAATTTAACCTGTGATTTCAAATAGCCGTTCAATAATTCTCTTGCATACTGCCATATGAGCGCAGACTTACTGCCAGTATCAAATGAATGACTAAGCGGTCCGATACTTTCATGTGTAACGCCTACGCCCATATTCATAATATCACAAAATTTCAGCACGAATAACTTTACAGTAGGTGGTAAAGCTTTCATGCTGTTTATATCGTCTATATCAAATACAAGTGTCGTGTTTGTTTTAAGCCAGTCAAAAGCGGAGTTGCATAATAATTCTGTATAGGCATCGCCGTTATTGACAGGAATGCCTATTTCAGTTAATTCTTGTATATTCAACATAATAGGCTCTTCCTTTCAGTGGTTAGCCTTTCTTCTTTGTACCTTTTGAGGTTGACTTTTCAGCTACCTTTTCGGGCTTAGCCGTTGTCAGCTTCTTCGTGGTTTCAACTTCCTTGGCTTTTTCGGGAATATTGGTGTTAGGACGATACCACTTGCCGTCAACCTTTACGGAATAGGGATATTTCATATTGATTTCTCCTTATTCTGAGACTACTTGCAGGGCATAGCAAGCATTGAGATTTTCAAAAGAGGGGAGAACAATCTCAGATACAGTTGTCTTTGTGTTAACAGGGTCAGTTGTAGTTGTAACTGATACAGTAATACCAGTGTTAACGATGCTTACATTAGCTTCGGGCTTGCCCATGAGTGTACGCTCTTCGGGAGTTGTGCCAAACCAAGTCTTACCAAGTGAGCCGTTAGGCACGAGCATAACGATATTGTCAGGGTAAAACTTCTTAGCTACGCCGCTTTCGTCTCTGTACTGCTTGTTATAGATAACAACACGAATAGCGAGTTCTGTTTCAAGGAAGTCACGGACAATCTTGTCTGTAACGAATACATTAGCTGTTGTATTCTGTGCAAGTATGTAAGACTGTACAGCCTTAGACTTCTTTATCATGTTGAAAGTAGCCTTAGACATAATAGCAACTTCGGGGCGATTGCCGCCAGCCTGTTCCTGTGCATCAATAGCAGCTTCAAGGTCAGCAAAGGGGTCACAAGTATCGGGAGCGTTCCACATATCAGCCGCAGTTGTTATCTCAGCATAGTGTGCAGACTTCCATGAACCATCGGGGTCATAGTTGTATGTGTAATTAGCATTGTTTGCAACAATATTAATACCCATATCACCGCCAAGAGGAGCGAGAAGCTGCATACACATTCTTTCGGGTACAACGAGAGCACCGTCAATAAGTGTCTTAGCATCGTTGAAAATGTTGTCGAGAACCTGTACAGCATAAGGGTCATTGCTGTCTGTAACCCTCATTATCTCCTGTTCGTCCTTTTCGGAAACGAGCATGGATTCACGGAAGAAAGCCATTTCAGTTTCGTTGATTGAAACGCCTACTCTATCTCTGAGAGTTGACTTTGCATCGAAAGTCGAGGGTTTGAGGGAAACAGGCAGACCGTTAAAGCCCTTAATCCACTTTAAATCAAGTCCTGCCTTTTTCTGAGGGGGAAAAAATCCCTGTCCTATGTATTCAAGCTGATTTGAAGGCTCGCCAGTATAGTTGAGCGCAACCGCCTGAGCGTTAAAAACATCTGAAAGTTTCATTTTATCTTATCTCCTTTCTTTTAAGCTTTGAACTGTGCGTACAGCGTTACATCGCCCTTGATTTCAAAGGTATCATTAGCGGAATATGCTGTACCTGTACCGTCAGCCTTAGTGTTCCAACCGTCAAATGTTGTCTTTCCGGAAGGACCCACCAGTGTGCCAGTATTACCAAGTACTGTTACAGTATCGCCGTATGAATAAGGTGACGAGCTGTCTGTGGGTGCTGTACCGCTTGCCGCTGTACCCTTGTTATACTTTACGGAGCACTTCTTTATTACTTTGCCGTTGCCGTCAACAAAAGTAATCTTAGGCAGTGCTGCAAGAGCCGCTGCAGAGGGTGCTGTGGGTATGTTTTTAGCGTTGATAAAGCCATCAACAACTGCTGTGCCGTTGGGATTCTCGGCAAGTACTACATCATGAATCAGTACGCCGAAAGCTGTTGCATCATTTGCAGGGACGATTGTACCAGCAGGGATAATGCCGTTTGTTGCAAGAGCCGAAAGTTCTGTGCAATCATAAGGGAGTGCAACATAAGCGGAGTTATAAAGCACTTCCTTTTCAGAAATTACATTCTTGTTTGTGAATTTCATGAAAGTTTACCTCCTATTAATGTATTTATCAAGTATTTCTCTTGATCGTTTTTCTTGCTCGGATTTCTCTTTTCCGAGTTTTTCAGCGAGTATTTCACCCTTTGATTTTGAGTTGCTATCATTGCTACCGCTACCCGAAGGATTTCTGCCATTCTGTTTGAATGTTTCCTCTACTTTAGCCGCAACAATTGTATTTATCACGGTTGAAAGTGCCTTAATGTTTTCGTCAATAACTTTTTCATCTGAACCGCTAACAAGTCCTATCAGCGTGGGAAGCATCTCAGAGCCAATATTGATTTCAGCTTTTGCAAGCTGATTTACTGCATAAAGTTGATGCTTTTCTTTGAGAAATTGTGCTTTCTCAGCCTCAAAAGCCTCACGTTCCTGCTTTCTTTCAAGTTCAACTCTCTCCTCATCGGTAAGCTGTTTCTTGACTAATTCGTCTAACTGCTTGCGTAAAGACTTGTTTTCATTGCCAAGCTTGTTTGTTGCACGGTCAACAGCAGATTGTATCAGCTTTTCGATGCCGTTCATATTAGCCTCTGTAGGCTTGTTCTCGGTGTTTGTCTTTGCCTCAGTATTAGTATTAGCCTGATTGTCCGTAGCCTTGTTATCGGCTGTTGTAGTCGTTTCTACAGCATTGTTTACATTTGCATTTTCTGCCATGATTTTTCTCCTTTCGAGTGCTACCCTTGCGGATAGTCCACGGTTGATTTCGTTTCGAGTTCCGTATAATAAACCCACTTAAAGAGTGCTTGATATACAGCCCACATGGTTAAGCCTAACGGATTTGAACCGCTATTAACAGTGCCAAAAACTGTTGTCCTACCATTAGACGAAGGCTTAATAAAAAATAGACGGAAAAAATGAGGTCACTATTGCGACCTCTTCCGTCTATTTCGGCAGTTTAACGTCATGCTAAGGACAGGTAAGGGGGATTTATCCAAAGGTTTTTAGGATTTGGCTTTTGGTTATAAGAAAAGTGCACCTGTTATGGTACGCTTAAATGATTAATAAAAGACATTTGGGTCTAATGTTAAATACCCCAGTTCATACACGTCTTTATTTTTTGAAAGGCAATCATTGATTATCTTTGCTATTTCGGCATCTGTACGCCCAGAAAACGGTATTGTTGGAAACATATCATCAAACTTTTTTTCGTATTCTTTAAGCAATTTTTCAATTTCATCCATCATATCACCTTCTTTAAAATTTCGAGCATTGCCTTATAACTATTAGGCAAGTACTTCTTTGTATAATCAAGCGTATCGCCGCCGCAAATAATAGCACTCATTGTATTTGCCCATATTTCACTTGCGGCTAAGTACTGCCTCATTATCGTTTTTACTTTGGCTTGATTGCTTGCATCTAAGCCTATATCTTTATAAAACTGCTGAACTTGTTTTTTAAGTTGTTTATTGTTTCCTCTCTTTTCCATAAAGTCAACGGCGTTATAATGCCTATTATAATAAGCGTCACCGTGTCCCCATTTTAGCCTTGATTTAGGGAAAAGTCCGTCTATAGCATCTTGTACATTAGCACTTGCGTTATTTGCTTCTAATTCTTGCTTTAATGCATCATCAAGTACTGATTTAAGATGTTTTCTATCTTCTCTAATTGCTTTTAAAAATTCATCGCTTGAACTTGCAACGTTAGAGAATTGATGTAGTTTTGTAATATCATGTATCTTTTCAATTTCTGTGAAGTTAAGTCCGCTATACTTTGCTTTAGCATCAAAAAAGTGCCCATATTCGTGTGCAAGAGTATCATATTTGTTCAACTCTTTGAACCTTGTGTCTACATAATCAAATACCAAAGTGTTTGATGCCCGAGAATACGCCCCCGTTTTTGAAAGCTTCACATCATTAACTTTATCTGCATACTTCGAATACAAATCTCTGATATCTTGATTTTCATGCTCCGCTATCATCTTTGAATAAGTTTCAAAGTCGCTCGCTGACATTCCTGATTTTTTTAGCTTTTCAAGCGATATTTCCTGCACTTGTTCTACTTCTATTATACCGCTTTCAGCAGTTTTGTCAATCTGCTTTTGTGTTGCGTTGCCTGTAATGCCCTTTAACTCATAAACCAAGATACATCTGCAATTACAATCATTATATGCTGTACCGCTTGAACCTGGGGACATTGCTTTGACACCGTTCAATAGCGTGAATTCTTCGTCAATGCCTACGGTAACACCGTCAACCTCTCTGTGATTGGCTCTCTTAGTGTGTCTTACTTTTTCATCATGCATTGACTTCCAACGCTTTGTAATTCGCTGTGGAGTACTGCCTTTTTCAAGCACTTGATTTATCTCAATACCGCTATCAAGAAAGCCTTTTTCACGCACTCTATGCGTTTCTGTACGCACTATAAGCTGACTGCGCCTATATGATATATCACATCTTTCAGCCACTCTCTTAGCCATTGTGCTGTATCTATCGCCATTGACTAAGCCAGTGTTTAAAGTGCGCTGTAAATCATATATAAACTGCGCTGTGTCCTTTGTGTAAGTCATTTCAGGCGTTATACCGCTTAGATCATTCAGCACACCTGCCCGAACCTGTGAAGGTGTAGCCGCTTTTACTTCCTTTAAGTTTTCCTTTAAATCCTCAGTAGTGACAGACTTTTCTACAGCATCTACCATGCCGTCATAAGCTATTTTGTAGGTATCGTCAACCACGCTAATAGTTTCTTTAGCTATCCTCGGCATATAGTGCCTAACGTGTTCACTTACTTCTTCAAGGAAACGAGCATATTGTCTCTTGCCATTAAGAATTTCAAAAGTCAATTTATCGTCAATAGCATATTCTGCGTAATAATCAGCGAGAAAGTGTTTCAAGTCCTTCAACAAATCTTTATATTCAGCCCAAATCTTACGCATTGCGCCATTTTCCCTGTGTTCTGCAATACGTCTGAATTGTGCTAAGTAATACTCTAAATCCTTTTGTGTTGGCACTTTCTCACCTTCTTTTGGGCATAAGAAAAGCGGAATGTCAATAACACTCCGCTTGCATGATGATATATATTTTTTTATGAAAGCCGCTACACTTTCCACGCCTATTATATCATACTAAATTCTGATTGTCAAGCTTTTACCCCAAAATTAGAATTATTTGTTCATTCTGTTGCATCAGAATTGATATTTTCCTCATCTGTTGGTGCTAAAAGTGAAGGAATACCGCCCATTTCTTCTTCGATAAGGTCAAGCACATAATCAATATCGTCAATGCCTGAGAACGCAAGAGAGAAAGCAACACGTTTAGGAAGTCCTGCACCTATCATAGCCTGCGCCGCCTGTGCCTCACTTAACAGATCAAGAGGGAAGTTGCGTTTAAATTCGCATACACACTGTAACGGGTCTATCTTTATCTGCTTCTTAGCCAGTGCATTAGCCCACGCTTTAAACATATAATTATTAGCTGTTATGCACTTTGCTTGATACATACCGCACTTGCTCTCTAAGCCTGTAAGCTTAAACTTCAAAGCAACGCCGCTTGAAGTCCCGAAAGCCTCATCTGAAAGGTTAGGTGTTTTGCTGAACTTGTAAATATTTTCTTGCAACCTGTTCAAATGATTTTCAATAAATTCACCATTGTTATCTTTAGTAAGGAAGTAAACCTTGCCTTCTCCTGCCGTGTTAAACTGAATCGCACCCGATGCTTGCGCTTTCCGCATTTCTTCCTCTGTAATGCTGACGTTCTCAAATACCATGTATGCGTTAGCAAAAGCCTCGACCTCGTTGCTTGCATCGCTGACAGTACGATCATAAGCATCAATCAATTCAAGGACTTTCTCGCCGTCACCTGAAAGCTCGTTATTGTTTGCAACGCCCTGTAACGGACAGTAGCCGTACAGGTTAAGCTTTCTTTTATCCTGTACTTCCTCTAACTTGTCCAGTGATGCACCCTCGAAATAGCGGATATACTCGCTGTCGTAGTACTCTACGATATATGTTGCCTTATTATTGATATTATAATCAACATAATAGCGAATCGCATATGTAGGTTCTGATATGTTATCAGTTTCAGAAAGCACAATAGTTTCATACGGTGCTACAGCCATAACACGCTCGTTTCCGTCTGTATCATGATAAAGAAGTCTGCCAGAATAGCCACAGATTGTGGCGTATTTAGTACACTCCATATCTACATCATATAAGTTATTACGAGTAACAAAGTCACTTAGTTCTTTAGCTGCTATATCTCGTGCCTGTTCTGCCGCTGCCAGTGTATCACCCTGACTTGCAGTCGTTTCCTTTGCCTCTTGCGTATCGCTATAGCTATAGGCAACAGGAACGCCTGAAAAATAACCCACCTTAAAATCAACTATCTCTGAAAAGAAATCATTATTGACCGTATTGTTTAAGGTATCAGCACCGCTGTCAAATCTCGGCTCTCTGCTAAAGATAGGAACGCCATTTGCTAAGACCTGATAACGCTGATACAGTTTTCTATTATACAAGGCATTAGGCAGATGCTTTGAGATAATTTTGTTCAGGAGTGCAGGACTTATGCCGTTATCCCTTATAGCCTTTATCTCAGCATGATACTTTGGATAGGTTTCAAGACTATTCCTGACTACCGTATCTCTGATTGTTTCAGCCGCCACTAAAGCCGTCTCAAAAGTCTGATTCATTTTGCTTTCCTCGCTTTCTTATGTTTCATTTTGGTATTCGGTAAACGTCTATCGAATACCGCTTTTCCGTCTGCTATCGTTAAGCCGCATTTACGGCATACATTGACATCATTAAACTTAACGTAATCATGCTTGCACATTTTTCTTAGCCTTTTCTATCATCTTAAAGATTATAGCCTCAAACTCAATTCTTTCATCATCGGATAGTATCAAGGCTTTTTTCTTAGCCTTGAAACGCTCATACAGCAGCTTTATCTTATCGTGATTGATATTGATTTTATAGCCGTACTTGTTTGTTAGCGCAAAAATGCTCTTATTGTCTGTCATGTTCTCTGCTCCTTTTACAGCCGCCCTAAACGGCTTGCCGCCTTTATGGTTGATACTGCATTAAGCTTGCCTATAGCGTATCTAAGAGCGTCCATAGAGTGCGAGAATTCGTGGTCAGGTGTATTGGTAAACTTACCGTCTTTTGTTTTCAGCCAACAGTAATTATTGATTTCCTCAATAACATTTGCACATCGAGGATTGACTATAATTTTATAGTTTTGGATAAGCTGAATGCCATGCAGAACACTGTCAGCACCTTTCTTAGACGGCTCTATACGTCTTAGACCTAGCTCCTTTAACTCAGCTATCGCCTGTGCATTGGCACAATCGCAGATTATACGCTCCGCTCCGTACCCTTTACGCTTTATCCTTTCGGCAATCTGCATACAGGTCATACCTCGTTCATACAATTCGTCAAAGATATATATGTATTGATTGCTTTCATCTACTATGCAACAAACAAACGCAGTGGGGTCAGTAAAGCCTATATCCAGTCCGAACGCTCCTTTAACTGTTGGCATTTTCCGCAATTCGTCAACGCTAAAGTCCTTGACCTCAACATTTTCGTATATTAAGCCCTCAGATACACCCCATTCGCCAGCTCCTTCAATTCTATAACGCCTCGGATTGTCAACTTTCATGCGCTCGAATAGCTTTTTATCATCTTCACCGAGCCATTCATTACATTCCCACGTTGTTGTATCTGTGAATATTTCGTCACTTTCAACATCAAAGAAACGCTCTTTTAGCCATGAATTTTCTGACCAAGGGTTAAAGGTCAGTGTAAGTTGCTTAAAATATCCAGTTGGTAACTCACCACGGATAGACATATCAAGCTTGTTAAAATCATCTTGTCTGATTTCGTAGGCTTCCTCTATCCATACGAAGTTTAAAACGCCATAATCGACAGATATTGACGTTATTTTCATACCGTCATCAAGACCTCTAAACAGTATCTTTTGACCTGTTGGCTTATATACCATTTGCATCGGTGATACCGAAAACTCCCACCATGCATCTAATTGCAGCTTATGTATAGCCCATTTAAGGTCAGAATACATACTATCACGGAGCGTGTTGCCGTATCTGCGTACACAAAGAGCGTTTGACAGCGGATAGCTGACTATCTTGTAAATCAAGTCTATAGCCGTTGTCTTGCTCTTCTTAGAGCCTCTTGACCCCTTGACTACTCTATAACGGCATCTTGTTTTGATAAAATCAGCATATCCCTTGCCTATCATTTCTTGCAAGGACAGCTTTTTATAATCATTCTTCAACATCGTTCACGATTGCAACAGGGACAGCACCTGTCAAGTCAACCTTTTCTTTGAACATTCCCAAGCCTTTACCCATTAACTCAGCCGCTTTTAGTCTGTCCCTCTCTGATACAGCAACCTTGACAACAGTCTGTCTACCGTCACCCGAAAGCTTTAGTACTTCCTCTTTGTGTTCGCCTCTCATACAAGCAGATAAAAACTCTCTGATTTCCTCGGCTGTAGCAATATTGCCGTTTTTAGTCTTGTTTAACTCTTTGTCTATGTACTCTCTGATTTCAGGCTTATACTTGGGGTTATTAGGGCTTTTTTGTATCCATTTCGGAGCATCTAAAGCAGTCGTTTTCTTATATCCTGCTCTGAGAGCAGCTTGATATGCGTTATTGTCTATAAGATATTCCGTGCAAAACAATTCCTGCTTATCTGTCATAAAATCACCCCTTTAAAGTTCCAATTGTTTATATACTTCCATTTTCGGCTTTCTATTGCAAAATAGCTTTTCAACCGTTTTGGTTTTGTTGCCAGCGCCTAAAGTTGACCGTTTATCCCATTCATAAACAGGATAGAACGGTAACGGCATATCATATTCTGAAATGTAGACTTCAAACGGCTGACTTAAAGCCCATTTATAAAATGCATCGTGGTCAAATTCAGATATATATTTGTCCGTCTCTTTATACGGTATATCACAATAAACCACGCTGTTTTTCGGTATTTTTACTTGCTCATACGATAGATTATACGTTTCCAGCCTTTCCAGACTTTGCAGCCTTTCCAGCCTTTCCAGACTTTGCAGCCTTTCCAGCCTTTCCAGACTTTGCAGCCTTTCCAGACTTTGCAGCCTTTCCAGCCTTTGCAGACTTTCCAGCCTTTGCAGACTTTGCAGACTTTGCAGCCTTTGCAGACTTTGCCACAAACTTGATAGTCCGATTATATCATCATAATCCTTATAAAGTAATGGCATAATCTCTTGCATTTTCTCATAGTTTTCCTTTGTTGGAAATTCCCACTGAGATTTACCGAAATAGTGACCGCTCATTCCGTTTGTGCCTAAGTGCTTGTCTACATCACTACTTCTAAGCTTTGCGCCGTCCCTTGCTTTTATCAGATACGCTCGTAACTTTTCGCTTTCCTCTTTGATATTCTTTTCAAGTTGTGCTTTTTCAAACTGATAGACTTTATCTGTTTTCATGATATTTTTCATATACCATGCTATATATTGTTTTTTGTATTCCTCTTTATGCGCCTTAATATCGGCTCTGCTGCCGTCTGAGGCTATGCCAAAAGCTCTTAATTGTGAGTTATCACCTAATACCCTTGCATAATGTAAAGCCCTTTTCCACGGTTCTATTTCCTTACTGTATGAATAATTTTTCATTTTGTTTCCAAAACTAAAGCATATTGCAACATAAGGGTCAATGGCTTTCAGGTTATGAAAGTCCTCTCGGCTAATCCAACGTTTTTCTTTGCTGTATTCTCCATGTATAGCCATTGTAAAGCCTTTGTATACAAGCGGCTCTAATTCGTTATAAATCACTTTTTTGTATTTGTGAGAGAGTGACGCACAATGTGACATAGCACCGCCACCGCCGAAAAGGTCAACGAAATATTCAGCATCAGGCATTGCATTTATCAGTTTTTCCGCTATAGCGTTCTTGCTTCCCTTATAAGGCATACCCCACCGCATTATTGCACACCCCATTTCATGTTATCGGTGTACTTTTTGATTTTCTGCAATGCTCTGTCCCTTATTTTGTATACTCTTGACTTGTAAAGCCCTTTCCGTCTTGCGAATACTGACAGTTTACCGCCTAATTGTAGCCATTCAATTAATTCATATTCATCATCGGTCAGTATGTCAGCTTTCATTATGCTCTCTGTCAGCTTCAACCTCTGCTTGCATTGCTCTAACTCTTGTTTTAATTCAAGCATTTTGTCAACATAACGCTCGACCCTGCATAACTCAGGCGTTCCACCGCCACCAGTGCTTTCATAATTGACCGCTGATATATCGGTCATTGACTTGATACTGTCCTCTATAGCTTTAATGCGCCGTAAATTAAACTGCATATCATTAAGATAGCTAAGCAACTCCCTTGTATCTGTCATTCTTTACCCCTTACCCAAATTGCGTTGTTTGACTGCAAAATACCTCGTTTGCGTTCTTTACCTATATTATACTCAAAATGCATTGCGATGTCAATAGAAAACTCAAACAGAGTTGCTTTAATATATAAAAAAAGACGGCTATAAAAACCGTCTAAAATAATAAAAAAGGTGCCTAGTGTCGTGGTAAGTGTCGTAGTAGTCGTTACGACATAAAAAAATACGTTGTCCGCAATTGCTTGCAAACAACGTATTTTGGCGGAAAGAGAGGGATTCGAACCCTCGATACGCTATTAACGTATACACGAGTTCCAGTCGCATACTACGGAAATGCTCCTGTCAAGTAAATACGCCCTCAGCCTCGCATTTACTACACTTCTTAAATTTAATTGTCTGAAATAATCTGAAATAAACTATTTTATATGTCGTAAAAGTGTCGTAGTTAATCAATTTTCATCTGTTCCCTTAATACATCAAGATCGTTGTGAACATAAATTGCAGCTGTGACGGATATATCTGAATGCCCCATTACTTTTTGTATGGTGTAGATATCAACACCCTGTTCCCTCAATAACGTGCCATAAGTGTGACGTAATTCGTGAGGTGTCAATATAGGACAATTTTTTTCTTTGTTCAGCTTTTGCATGAACCTGTCAAATTGACTTGCATATGTGCTTGGACTTTTCGGCTCAAATTTATGCTCGCTTGCAACATATTGATTGCCGTTTTGATTAGCTTTGATATAATCTGCAAGTTCTGCGCTGATAGGTATGTACCTATCAGACGTTTTTGTTTTTGGTTTATCAATTACAATTTGTTCTGTTGTCTGAGTGACAGAACGCTGTACATGAATTGTAAGCCCTTCAAAGTCTATATCAGACCATTTCAAGCCTAACAGTTCAGAACGTCTTAATCCTGTTTCAAGCAAAATTACTATATCGTATCTGCCTTGCTCTTTAGCATACGCTTCTACAATAACGGCTTGCTCCTTGGTATACACTCTTTTTTCTATAGGTGGAGCTACAATCTGATACTTGATATTCTTTACAGGATTTTTAAAACAAAGATCGTTATCAATAGCAGCATCAAACAGTGATTTAAGTATCATTTTATGCTTATCAAGTGTAGATAATGCAAGCGGCTGACCGTCATTTTCATTCCGTACTGTATTAAAATATTCTTGAATGTCTATTTGTCTAATGTCCGTGAGCTTTGCTTTTTTAAAGTATGGTATAAGATACTTTTCTATATTGGATTTATAAGTAAAATTGAAGGTATGGTCTTTGACCGTGCCTTTCTTGTACGTTTCAAGCCACTTCAAAGCCCACTTTTCAAAGGTCATTGACGTTGCATCTGATAAACGCTCACCTGTCTGAGCATATATAGCTTGCTCTATCTTGTATTTTTCAGCTTTGGCTTTGGCATCTGCCTTGCTTACTGTACTATAAAAGCTTTTTCGTATCAAAGAGCCGTCAAATCTATGCCCAATAGTCACCTTAACTTCATAAAGTCCGTCTTTACGACTGGGCTTTTCTTTTTTTGGTCTACCCATTTTCGACTATTCCTTTTGCAATTGTATCTAACACACCGTTTAAAACGTTCTCTGCGGCTCTCTGAGCCTTTATGTAATTGCTTATATCATTATTGGCTATACTATCAGAAACAGCGTTATAGTGCGTTATAGCCGCCTCTAAAGCGGCTGTATAAGCCTTGATACAACAGTTTGAGTTATCACTTGGCATAACTCGCATTAAAAGTTCCTCGGCTTTGATAATCAGCTCAGCGGCAGGGGCTTTTTTATTTTCAGGCAAACTTTCATAAAAATGCTTAAAACGTTCATTACTGCCAGTAAACAAGTCTGTTGCGCTTTCTCTGTAATCGCTATAGCCTAAGAGATAATCGGTTGATACTCTGTAATAATCTGCTATCCTGCATATAGTGTCGATATCGGGTATTCTTTCAGTACCTTCCCAACCGTTGTATGTTGTAGGAGCAATGCCAAGTTGTGCCGCTGTTTCTTTCTTGTTAAAGCCCTTTTCTATTCGTAATTCTGCAAGCCTCTCTGAAAACTTGTTTATTGTTTTTACCATAAAATCACCCTTTTGGAAAATTCTTTGCATTAAAATCTGTGCTGTCGTATGATATACTGTAATTGAGGTTGAGAGATCAGCCTCACTTCCTCCATAAATCTAAATAAATTGTAAAGGAGTAAAAGCATGAAAGACGTTGAATTTGAAATGATTATCGCCGCTGTTGTGCAGATAATCAAGGATTCTGACTGCAAGGACGATATGATTAAGAAAGTCCTTGACATGAGCAAATGACACTACATACAGCACAATACTCTGACATAATGGCAAGGACGTAGTTGTTAAGCAATTACGTCCTTATTTTTTTACATATAGCGTTTGAGTGCATCTATAAGCTTTGTTTTACACTTGTCTATATCATAGACATTTGATATATCTATTCTTTCTTCGTTTTTATTGGCATCGGGTATCTTGATATACTTCTTACTGCCGTTAAAATAAAGACGGCAGACCCACTTTGTGACCTTGTTCAAATATAGTATAGCCATATAGTTCTCATTGTCTTTGTAATAGATATCCTGCATTGGCACAACTTCTTTGAGGATATTCTTTATGATGAAATATGCCTCTAATTCTTCTTCGGTTGTAACAATCTTCGGTGTAGTATCTTCGGGCTTTGAAGTATCTTCTGCTTTATTGGGTATTTTTTTATCATCTTGTTTTACCAATTGTGAAGTCTCAGCTGCGCTTACATCTTCTCCGAAAGCCGATTTGAGTTTATCGTTCATAGTTTCGGATATAAACTGATTAAGCGCAGTTTTGACTAATGGGCGAAACTTTTCAATTACCTTTGATGTTTTCTTGCCGTCATATACGCTATTTGAAAAATAGCATACAAGCTCGTCACTCGGCTCCTGTATATCCTTGCTGAAAATATTTTTAAATTCGTTTAAGAATTTAAGCTGTGAAGCTGTGCCCATTATAAGATCAATATTGAATGAGCTTTTCTTAAACTTTTTCAGCTCGTTTATCTTTGTTTCCCTTAATTCAAGCATATTGACTTCGAGGAAGGGCTTCTCGTCCATTTTATTTGGCTCGTCAAGATCAGTAAAGAAACGATATACTATACCATTTGTGAGTATAGCAAACTTTGCTTTCGATGTCCCAAAGTAACGAAAAAGTTGTGAATCGTGCTTTTTTAATTCTTCTTTGACAGCCTTGCATTCTATCAGTATTACAGGCTCACCATTTGATAAAATAGCATAGTCCACCTTTTCACCCTTCTTTATACCCACATCGGCGGTATACTCAGGAACAAATTCTTCCGGATTGAACACATCATATCCCAGTAATGCAAAGAACGGCATTATTAAAGAAGTCTTTGTCGCTTCTTCTGTGCTTAAACTATCTTTGAGATTACTTACTCTTTTACTGTACTGTTTAATTTCATCTATAAAGTCCATAGTTTTACTCCTTATTAAATCGTTTGTCCTGCCAATTGAGGAATATCCTGTTCTTTTTTATATACTTCTTTAGCCATAAAAAGCTGCTGCTGTATGTACTCTTGACCCTGTTCACTCAATTCTCTATATCCGTCTATCAATGCATTTTCAGACGGTGAAAGTATCTTGTTACCGTTTTGCTCTTCTCTATCCAGAAGATAATCAACGGAGCAATTTAGATTATCGGCTACTAATGCTATTTTATCACATGAGGGGCTTTGCTTTTTCCATTTGCCGATAATGCCATTTCCCAATCCTAATTGCTTTTCAAATGCAGCAACACTATTGTATCCGCTTTTATAAATCAATTCAGTTATTTTATCTACCATAGCCAAATTTAAATCACTCCTTTTAGTTATATTTAATAAACTTTAGATTATTATCTATATTTGTATTGACTTTTAGACGATAATCTAATATAATTATAATGTAAAGAAAATACAAACCATTTATAAATATTTGTATTTAATCAAATTATAACATGAAAGCACAAAAAAGTCAAGTTGCTTTGTTCAAAAATTATAAAGGTGTGAAAAGAAGGAATAGTCCCTTTTATAGAACACCTTGGCGAATGTGAAACGGTTCTAAGCGATTAACCCTTAAAGTCGCAGTCGGCATAGAGAACTCCGACACCATGACGTAAGTCAAATATATTAAACGGAGGACAATAATATGAACGAAATGAACATCAACGGCACAATATATGTGCCAAAGGATGAAGCGATGCAGAGTATGGCAGTCAATACTGAGGGATTGAAGTACTGCGTTATCCGCACATACTCAGCAGGAGTACACACGGGCTACCTTAAAGAGCGAAACGGCAAAGAGGTAACACTTGTTAATGCTCGCCGCATATGGTACTGGTCAGGAGCTTTCACTTTATCAGCTATGGCTGTTGATGGAGTATCTAAGCCTGACGAATGCAAGTTTTCTTGTGTTGTGCCCGAAATAACACTCACTGAGGCTATTGAAATAATACCTTGTACCGAGAAGGCAAGAGGCATCATTGAAGGGGTGAAAGTACATGAGTGCGGAAATTAACGTCAACGTCAACGGCTACGGCTACGGCAACGGCAACGGCGATGGCGATGGCTACGGCTACGGCTACGGCAACGGCAACGGCAACGGCAACGGCAACGGCGATGGCAACGGCAACGGCTACGGCAACGGCGATGGCGATGGCGATGGCAACGGCTACGGCTACGGCAACGGCAACGGCGATGGCGATGGCTACGGCTACGGCTACGGCTACGGCAACGGCGATGGCAACGGCAACGGCTACGGCAACGGCGATGGCGATGGCTAACCTCCACAACTCCTGAGCATGAGTTGTAAAACTATCTGCTCACCATATATCTTGCGCAAGATAGAAAAATATTCATAATACGAAAGGTAGGTGAAAACCCTCTAAAGCACAAAATCTACCGAATTACTTGTCGTAATGTTTTTCGGTACACCAAAACGCACACTTGCTGATA
>Ga0326512_10000687_pt1 | contig 28781 bp, 56 predicted proteins | sample 1_2617_0518_D_FD_203652 | JGI IMG/M metagenome (GOLD analysis project Ga0326512, IMG submission 203652) | Bovine rumen microbial communities from UC Davis, California, United States - 1_2617_0518 | ecosystem: Host-associated > Mammals > Digestive system > Stomach > Rumen | place: USA...
CCCTGCGTTCTTATCCAACCCGAAGGATCAATACCTAATGCGTCCCTGACGGTATCGGCATACTTACTCGCATTTTCCGAATACTGTCCTAACGACACGGTAAAGAGATTCATGTTCTCTACATAGGACATAGAATTTTCTATGCCCGTAGAGATAACATCGGCAAGTTTCCTATAAACGGCAACAAGGGCGGTAATTCTTACCGCCTGATTCATAAAAGAATTAGTGAGTAGGTCTGCTTTTGCGGCTGCTTTCTTCGAAGCGTCGCCCGTTTCCTTAATATCGTCCTTGACCTTCTTTGCGTTGACGTTATCGAGTGCTTTACTCAATCTGCCTAATGCCGTTATCAACTTATCAAGGTTTTCGGTAGTCAGCTTCGCATTTATGTCTAATTCCAATGCGTCAATCTTTTCACTTGCCATAGTCCTACTCCTTGCCAAACTTTTTGTTGAACTTAATCATTTGTGCTTGCATATAAGCAAGTCCCTTATCGGCAACGGCTTTTGATTCAGCGTTCTTGCCTTCTTCATGCTCATAGATAGGAAAAGGCTTATCCAGATACGATTCGGGTTTAGGGTGTTTGTTAAAAGGGTTAAACAAGGGCGAAACCCTTGCAATAGCTTGATAAACATACGCACCCAAAAGCCACAAGTTTTGATTTTGTTCGTTACGCTTCTTTTCAAATGCTTTTCGGTAAGCAATAGCAAGCGTATGATCCTTGTTATAGAACTCGTCATAAGTCATACCCATAGCGAGATATGACGGGAACGCTTCATCAAATAATTTACGGTAACTGTCGGGGGGTTGGGGAACTTCCACCGCACCCCCGACCTGCATACCGTTTGAGGACGATATTGCCGTTAGTTCATCGTCCACTTCACTACGTTTTTTGAGTTTTCCTCGTCTGAAAGTGATTCGACAGGTGCTTTGTAGAGGTCTATAAGTGCGTCAAGCAACCCCTTCTTGTCTATCTTGTCGAAAAGCGAATCAACTTCTCCAAGCGTAAGTGTATCGTGGTTTGCAAGGAAAGCACCACGCCACAAAAGAGTAAATGATTTCATTGGTTTAGCGGTAACGTCCGCAAATCTGAAACCCATATCCTCGGTTGCGATGATCGTTGCTCTTGTGAATGTGAGCTTGTATTCCTTGCCGTCGATTGTGAAATTAAGTGTCTTTTCCATATTGAATACCGTCCTCAAAAGTATTAAAAGTGCCTATTGGTTATATCAGGAAGCCGAGAATGTGATCTCTGTTGAAGGAATGATACCAACCTTCATATCAGAAACCTCATTTACACCGCCGCCGGACTTTGAAGCGTAAGGATAACCCTTGAAAGAGAACTTACCATTGTGTCCGTCAGGTGTGCCGTTTCCGTCCTCACCAAACCATACGGCGTAGTCGCCTTCTGTTCCTTCGAGTGCCTGTACTGCTGCGAAGTTTGCTGCTGAATAGTTAGCCGTGAACTCCATAGCACCGTTTACGTCCTTGATACCAGGAATGTAAACACGCATAGGATCGGAAAGAGTTGTAGCGTCCAACTGTTCGGGTGCTTCGATCATATCGGGGTAGTCCTTAATGTCCAAGAGCTTCTCCCAAGTGAGTGTACCTGTTCCTGTACCGTGCATAAGGTATGAACCATAAGTGTTGATTGCCATTGTAGTTATCTCCTTTTGTAAATTGTTCCGTTAGCGTCCACGGTAGCCGTGAAAGTAGCGGTTATTCTGTAAGTTGTAGCGTTATTGAGATTGCTTGAAGGTCTGCAAGAACGCATATCGAAGTTTAAGGGCGTAAGCGTATCAATCACGATTTGTGCGATAGCTTCCGCTTCGGTTTTCTTGCCGTCAGCCTTGTTTGAATAAACGTCAACGGTAACGGTAATATCACGGTAATTGTCGGCTTTTGAACTATCCCTTGTGTTATCTGTCATATCATCATCGGATAATACGATAGCGACACAAGGAAACTCGGCAGGTGCGTAAACGAAAGCGTTTGTAATACGGCAAGCCGGATAAGAAGCCAAGACTTCGTTAGCGACCTTCGTAAATATCTCTCTCTGAATGTTAAACATATTCATACAAATACCTGCCTTACTATCGTGGGTATCATCGGCACTATTTGTTCTATCGCATTGTTAATCGGCATATATGCAGGTGTACCCCTTGATATGAGATTATGTGCGACAAACCAATAAGGCTCGTTACCGTGTCCTTTTCCGTAACTACCGATTGAAGTATCGAACTGTACCGCTTTTGACAATGGGTTATCCACACCACCGCCGTTGTAGTAAATACCTGCACCAAACTCGATAAACACGGCATTTTCGCCATAGATAGTAACCGTATTACCTCTTGCCCTCGCTTCAACGCCAGGGGGACTAATTACTTGCTGATGTTCTTTGACGTTGATAAGATCATCGGCAATAGCCACATTCATCAAGTTTTGATTTATCAGGTTAGCGAGTTCTTCCGCAATAAGTTTTTCTGCGTCCTTCGCCTTCCTACGCCATTCTTTCTTGATAGCCTTGACTTCCTCAATAGCCTTGTCAACCGATGATTTATCAAATGCTTCAATATGAATGGTTTTCACGATACATCGACCTTCCTTATCGCTACGTTTACGAAGTTAAGCGATTCAGCCGATTTGACTACGATGTAATCATACGGCTTTGTCGCCTTCCCTTCACCGTCCAAATCAGGCGAAGTGTCAACCCAAAGTATTGAACCTATTTTTAAGAAGTTCTCACCCTTATTAAGAGTGATTACCTTGTCGTAAGGCTCGTTTACTCCGAATAACTGTGTTTCTGCCTGACCGTTAGCCGCCGTTATAGGTGCTTTCCATTCGATAGGGTTGCTATACGACATTGTATCTTCGACATAATTGCCGTCGGTGTCCTGCGACATTGTTACGCCAAGCAAATCAGCGTAGTAGAATGTCCGGCGGTTTCTTGTCATAGTACGCATATCAGAACCCCCCTGCGTAAGCCGTTATCCTTGCTCGTAATGAGATAGGAATGTCGCCTGTTTCGAATGTCCGGCTTGTGCCACCTTCCGTGTGGGCGGTTTCGCCTTCCGCACCTCGTTTATTCAGCATATAAGCCGCAATCTCAATCTGCTCGTACTCGTACTTTTCGGGCATTTCTTCCGTACCGTCGCCAAACGGATAAGCCAGATTGATTACGGCTTTTTCTGCTGCGGCAAGGTAAGTGTTAGCGGTATCGTCCGATGTAGTATCGCTATCATCAAGCATTTTTCTTAATATTGCTAACTTTTCAACGTCTGTCATATCGCTAACCCTTCCTTTTGATTACTTATCTGACTTCTTTTCGTCAGCCTTCTTTGTTGCCTTCTTCTCTGCAACGGGTGTAACATCGGCAACCTTTGTGGTCTTGCCTTCCTTAACCGCCGTTGCGTTTCTTCTTCTCAAAAGCATACCCATAAGCGTTACCACCTATCACTTAACAACGATCTTGATTGCCTTTGAAGCGTCGTAGAGGTAAGGTGCGAAGTGCTTGTCAGCCGTAACAACTGTTGACTTGTTGACAATATCTCTGTCGCTCTCTACAAGAGTTCCACGCTTCATGAACAGGCGAAGTGCGCCAGGCTTAACGATGTAAGCGTTCTCCTTGTTGGAAGCCTCTGTGAGCTTGTTAGAGATAACAACCTGACAACCCTGTACCATACCAACTACGCCCTTGATAGCAATATCAGCGGCAATATCGGAAGCAGGAAGCCAACCGCTTGACTTACGGAGAAGTGTGTACTGTTTGGGTGAGATAAGAAGAACCTTAACACCGCCCTCGTCAATATCTTCACCGTAAAGTTCGAGTGCGTCCGCAATATCACCGAAAGCGAGTGTGCCAGGTGTACCTGCGGTGTAAACCATAGGTGAAGCGATGTTTGAAAGTACGTTGAGCAGGCTATTGTCTGTTTCGGAAGCGATAGAAAGTGCGAGCTGCTTTGCACACTCTCCAAGAGGATCACCAAAACCTGACAAAACGGCTTCATCGGTAATCTGAACGCCGTTACCAATCTTGAAAATTGTTACAGGCTGAACAGAACTTGTGAGCTGCTGAATACCAATATCTGTTCCCTCACTCACGATTGAGGCGTCGCCGATGTAATTGTAAACAGGTAAACTTATGGAGCTCCCAGGTCTGCCAACGAGTGTATCATCGATTGTTGCGAGGGGGGCAAATCTCATGAAGTCAACGAGCTTCTTCTCGATAAGGTCTGCCATTACCTGGGGGTTTACTACGTTAGTAAGTAATGTTGCGTTAGGATCAAGTGCCATTTTGATTTTCTCCTTTTTGATTTATTTTGAAAGTTCTTTGTAGAGATCAGGGTTTGAATCAAAGAGTTCTGCTCTCTCGGCATAAGTCATTTTGTCAAACTGTTCTCTTGTAATTGTCTTGCTACCGTCGGTAGCCTTGCCTGCCGGTGCAGGTGTTGAAGCCATAGCTTCGCCTTTTGCAATCTTCTTCACATTCTCGATTACGACCTGCTGATTCTTAAAGACCGTTGCAAAATCTCCGTTTTCAAGTGCTTCGGCGGTTTCGCCTGCGAGCTTATCATCGTAGCCAAGAGATAAGAACTTCGCCTTATTCTCGGATATGTTCTTTTCTCTCTGCAAAGTCTGTGCCTGCTCTTTATACTTGTTCAACTCGGCTTCATGTTCTGCCTTTGCGATTTCTTCTTCCGTCATTCTTGCCTTCAAGTCCTTTTTGGTCTGTGCAAGCTCGGAAGCGGTCTTGTCGAATACGTCCTTTTTGACATAGCCGGAATAATCAGGATCAGGAATATTGAACGATTCAAAAGCCTTTACCTTTTCCTCGGCGGTCATAGTGTCGTAACCTTCGATTTTTGATGTGTCGATGTTTGCCATAAGTTTTTCTCCTTGCGTTTTGTTTGCGTGTTCTCTCACGACTGAATTGTTGTGTTTGGTGCGAAGTTCTCTCTCCGTTCGTGTTTTTGATAGGCTTCTCTGCCTTATAACAATCAGCTTTCGCCGTTATTACCTTCCTTTTTAAGCACGGGGACTAACCAACAACGACAGTTATAATGTGCTTTGCCAGGGTATTCGCTTAACGGGTAAATCTTGCCGTTGCGTTCCCTACATTCATCACATACCTTTAAGTCGCCTTGTGTCTGCCACATAACGTACTTAATGCCGTTCTTCTTAAAGGTTTCTATCCTTGTCTTATCGACCATTGTTTCGCCGTACTGTTTAGTCTGCGTGTGCCAAAGATTTGCAAACTTTCTCAATTCCTTGTGAAACTCACTTCGGGAATTGATAGCCACGGCGGTCAATATCGCTTCGACAAGCCTTGACCTTTTTCTGTCTGCTTCGGGGTAATACAGATAGTTAGTTACAGGGTTGTAACTATCCAATACCTCGTCAACATACTTTTCCCCAACGGCGATTGGCTTGCCTGACATTCCCAATGCGGTTACATCATCGGCAGCTTCTTCCGTTGCTTCCTTTGCTATCTTCAAGAACGCTTTTTTGTTTTCCTTCAAAAGCCGTTCTATCATCGCCTTCGTCCATTTCGTTACGTTAGGTGCGTTCAATTCATCGAACCCCATAACGTCAAGGCGGTTTACTTCCTTACGAAGTTTGCTTGTCAGTAAGGCAAGCAGAATGTCCGTAAGTTCGTATTGTTTAGTCTGCTTCTCCCTTGCCATTTCCGTTTACCGCCTTATCCAACTCTAAAACGTCCTCGACAGTCCAATCTTCAAGCGTTTTCTCGTAGTGTTCTTCGGAAATGAGATAAGCGTTTTCGGGATCGCTGAACAGACCACACGCTTCAAATGCCAACTTCGGGTGTACCCTCGGTGTATTCAGCATTTCACAAAGTACCTGCGCCTTGACCTGCACGTTCTCGTAGTTCGTTCTCGTTGACTTGCAATCAACATCGGATATGCGAAGGTTTATATTGTCCTTGCTTATCGTCCGGCAAATCTGAAATACGAGTGCAAGCATTGTACGTTCGCTTCCCTTGAACATCGTTTCGCTTGACTTTGCCCTTGCTTCTGCCTGCGACCAACCATTCTGAATGAGTATTGCACCGTTATTCGCACTAATCGAAGAACCGTTACCCATGACAGGCATACCGCAAATGGTAAGGATAGCGTTGTGAATATCCTGCTTCGTGATGTTCGCACCGTCGTAAGAGTAATCTGTCTTGACGGTATCAACATCGGCAGGTGCGCCGTCGATTGACTTGATCTTGATTGCACCGTAGGCAGCGAGGTTTTCCAAAGCGTCATTATCCAGGTCGCAATTTATGAACTTTAAGAAGCTCTGAATCTGCGTGTCGCCTGCGTCCACATCGTTTGAATTGATACGGTTGATAGCGTCCAAAAGCGGAAGAACTATCTCAAATGCACCCAAGCGAGCATTGTTAGCCGGGTATTCAAATACGGGTATCTCGCCAAGAGTGTTAGGCTTCTCGACAAGTCCCGATATGGTATTTTTCTCTGTATCTTCCTCGTAGGTAAAAATCTTGTCCTTCGTATAAATTACAAAGTTTCTGACAGTATTAGTTTCCGAACTGATAGTGTATGTGATAGCCGCCATTCTCTTTTTCTTGAATGTGGAAGAATAGATAATAGCGGTGGTACGAGGATCGAGAGTATATAAATCGAAGGGTGAATCGCCTTTTTCGACCTGGGAAGGCTCTTTTGCTTCAACATAGCGGTATGCCGTACCGCAAATGTGATTCCACTCGATAATCTCCTGATCCTGCGCCTGCTTTCCTACCTGATACATATAGGAATTAAGCGTATTCACTTCATCGTTCTTATCGGTGAGTGCTACATACTGAAAAGGTGAATTGAGAAGATAGCCTACCTTGAAGGAAACTATCTCATTGGCATAGTTCGTAACGACCTTCGAATTTATTTCTTCCCTGACCTTCTTAACACGCTCTAAAATAGGCTGCTTGCCCTTGTAGTAGTTGTAAAGGTAATTTATTTCCTCAACATTAGCAACGTGATCGGGAAAGACATTCTGCACGACAGAAGCGACATTTTCAGCCGTTATCTCGGTAACATCGGTATATAGAACCCTTCTTCCGAATAAGGCTCTGCCGTAACCCTTGTTTTCTGTGTTGTTCTCGTTACCTGCCATATCGCACCTCGATTGTAAACCCAATTCCGTTTTTACTTTACAATGTCTTACTTTTATAAAATATCAAAATGTTGTGGTTTGTCAACAAAAAACCACAAGATATGGATATTGTAAAGTAGAAATGGAAATCACTTTACAATAAAGGCATAAGAAAAGCCACGCTGAATTGACGAGCGTGGCTAATCTCTGTATACTATCCGTATACCTTAATGCAACACAATTTTACTGAATTTATCGGCTTTTGTAAAGGAAGCCACGTTTGACCGTTGCACGATAGGTGTAACGGCATTTTTGTTTAAGAGGTGAAATTGTGAAGTATTATGCGGTAGCAAAAGGCAGAAAAACAGGCGTTTATACGACCTGGGGTGAGTGTGAAACCCAAGTTAAAGGCTTTTCGGGTGCGGTTTATAAGAGTTTTGCCACGGAAACGGAAGCAAAACGATTTATGTCCGGCAATAAGTTTCTATCATCAGGCAATAACCGAATCTGCTTGCTCTGTTCAAAGCCAAAAGCAAAGAAGGGCGAACTCTGTACGAGTTGCACCCAAAAGAAAAGAAAACTTTCAACCGCATTTAATACTAAATATAGTGTAAGCAACACCCTTTTGGCTTCTGCAAAAACTATATATAGGTGTGACGATGTGTTTAAGTTCCTGACGGATAACCCTGACAAGTTTTGGGTGATGATTCACAAGCCGAAGAAAGAAAAGCGAATTGTCCGCAACGAATACAAAGCACAAATGAAGGCAACCGATAGATATGTCAATGGTGATCCGATACCGCTATTCGTCAAAAACCTTCTCGGCGATACAAAAACGGCTATAAGCGTTACGGGTGCTAAAAACAACCCGAATATCATATACCGTTGTCACAAATGCGGTGAAACGTTGTTTACACGCTATTCTGACTATAAGGCACATCAAGGTCACGATTGCGAGGGCGTTAAATCATCAGGCGAGATTATTGTCGAGCGATTCCTTAAAGCCAACGGCATAGCGTATAAGACACAAAGAGATACGTTACGGTGCGTCAACCCCGAAACAGGCTTTGTTATGCCCTATGACTTTGAACTGACAGGCAAAAAGGTATTGATCGAAGTTCAAGGCGAACAACATCGCAAATTCATACCCCGATTTCATGTAACAAGAGAAGCATTTGATTATCAGGTAAAGAAAGACAGATATAAAAAGGCTTTTGCCGAAAGCAAGGGGTATAGGCTTATCGAGATATGGTATGACGACTTGTCCGATGAACGCTTAAAGAAAATTCTGTTATAAAGGAAACCCCGTAGCGAGCAAGACTACGGGGTTAGTACGGATAAAAAAGATAGGAAGAAAAGAAATTTAAGTCTTTCCGTTCACAAATAGATTACCACGGACGCTTAAAGACTTCAACTTTTGCCGTTGCCGGACGCTCAACGAAGTCTGCTGCCATAGCAAGCGAATCGGGTGCGTCATCGTGCTTATTATGTCCCGTTACTCTGAAAGAATATACATTTACCATAAAGGTTTTATAAGGACTTGACCGCTTGTTTTCTTCCAGGAAGTAGAAATTCCTGATAGTAGGTGCTTTGTCGAATATTCTTGCTTCCTTTGATTGATTATTCGGGGCAGCCTTTGTCTGAATATTGATCTTTACGCCCCTTTTCTCCAATTCATGTTCTAATTCTTCCTTATAACTCATAGTCATTTTATTGCACTCGATTCGCACGGCGGTTACATTGTACTGAATGATCTTATCCACAAGATTTGGTATTGTAACGGTCTTATCGCCGTTGTCATACACAACATCTGGTATATAAACAGAACCGTCCGTGTATTGCTTACAAACAGGGGAAGAAGTGTAGTCGCCGCCACCGAAGGCGGGATCGATAGCCATAAAGGTACGGACAAGCATATCATCGGGCGGAAGCTCGCCGTTATAGTAATTCATCGAATCGGGACTGAATACGACACCCGTTCTGTCGGCAGGCTCTTGTTGATATTGAGCGTTCCACGAAGCAATATCCTGGTTATGCTCGAAAGAAGCTCTGCGGGCAAGGTAATAAGCCGTGGAATACCCCACGCCGTAGTCATAATCAAAGTTAGATTCTTCCTTCTCATTCAACGCCGGAAGATTGATAACCCTGACACGTCTATTCTTATATTCTTCTCTTTCCAATACTTCCCTGCGCAAGCCAATGGGATCGGCGGTCGCCCACCTTGTACCTTCCCAAATGATCTTGCACTTCTCTTTTGCTCTCGTCAAAAAGTTATTTTCTACGAGATACCAAAGCGAAGCCAAGCGGTCTGTACTCAACGCTTCGTCTATGCCGGAAACCAAATCATCGGACAAAAGCCAACCCGAAGCGTCGCATGAACCGTTCAGCGTACCGTGTATCGATCTTGCGGTAACTGACGGATAGTGTTTCTTTCTGTCAATATCGAAAGTCAGGTCTTTACCGTTCGTGTTTGCCAATGTGTGTCCGTGGAAAATATCGCCCCAACGGTAAGTAACCTTATCATTTATCGCTTCAAGGCAGCCGTTATAGAACGCCGTAGTGATCTTGTCGGAATAAGCACTATACAGATTGGAAGATTCACTATCCTTGCCTATCTTCCACGTTGTGGCAAAGATAGACAGGGTAGATTTACCTGTTCTCGGTGGCTGACTTACAAAAAGCTCGTCAAGTTTATCGTCCTCCAAGTCCTGGTAAGCGTCAACGGCGGTTTTCAGCACCCTTCTTCTCGGCTGATAGAACCTCTGTTCGGGTTTTCTGTCCCATTCCAGGGCAATCAGGTACGAATCGAAGTCATAAAATGCCAACGATGTGAAAATATCCCTTCTTAATTCGTGAAATTCCCTTGAAAAGTCAATTTTGCCCTTGACATATTCCCTCATTTGTGTTTTCTGTGCTTGATTTTCAAGCCATTTGAGTTTAGTCAGATTAAACTTTGTGTCTTGAAGGCAAATATCGTAATAATCACGGTACGGCTTTATGCCGTCCACATCACGGTTTATCATTTCCTCGATGATTTTAAGGGTATAAGTATCAACCATTTGCAACTTCCTTCGGTAATTCTATGCCATTAGCCTTTGCATAGGCTTCATACTCGGCTTTAAGAGCAGATTCGTCGATTTGCGGTGCTTGATCTGCCACGGCTGCTTCGATCCTGACGTTATCGGCAAAGCCGTGGAGATTCTTTAATTGGAAAATCGCCATTATGTTATCCAAATTACCGTACATCGCACCCGTGGTGATCTGATCCGCTATCAAGTCCTTCACCCTCAATATAAAATCGGTGGAATCGTTATTATGCTTCCTGATATAGTCATTTACCCGGTTTTGCGTTAGTCCTAACCCGATAGAGCAATATGTCAGCATACTCGGAGGGTTCTTTGCGGCAGCGCAGGCAACAAAGTAGTCCCTTGACCTCTCCATTACCGCCCTTACATCGTCCAAATCTACCGCCGTGGCATTTTTAAGGCACTTCTTATCGAGATTACCTATCTCACTATCGATAACGCCTGCCAGGTTAAGAAGATTATTCGCCACCGCTTCCGCTTTCTCCGCATTTGCCATAGCTTTCAGATTCCGCTTATTCACTTCCGGCGATGTTTCACACTCTGCCCTCAACTTCTTGTCGATTGTCATTAGTGCGCCCATATTGGCAGACCTTATTTTTGCCTTTTCTTGATTTCTGTTACCTTTAACCGCCATTACTGTACCCTCACAAACTCTTTCTTACGCTTCTTGTATTTTCGCTTTGTCTTGAAAAGCTGATTGTTATAAGGATCACGGCTCACACGAACCTTCTCCGTCCTCACTCTCGGCGTAACGGGTGATTTCTTCTCGCCTATTACATACGCCTTCTGCAAGCCGTCAGGTGGGTTGGGGTTAAACACTATTATCTGATACCCGAAAGCCTTGCACACCCTAAACAGTAAGCCTACGCCCATATCCCTACGTTTCGCCAACGATGAAGGCGTAATCGTCGATGATAACCCTACCCTTCTCGCAAGTGCTTCGTATGATTCGTAGTCAGGTCTTGCTTCTATCAGCCTTGCTACTATATCTACTGCTCGTATGCCTTTTTTCATAGTTTTATACCGTCCTCTTGTGCATATTATCCGTTTACAACCCGAATAAAGTCAAATTTTTCCACCCGAAACTTTGTCTTTTAACTGTCTTACTCGCACACGCACGGGCGGATATTCGCAATTATTATAATTAGCAAGAAAACCGCCCCAAAAGTGATGTTACCAACAAGAAAACTCGCCTTTTTGTTTTCAAAAAAATTTGGAGATCGTGATTCAGCAGACACGATGAACCGACAGAAAAGTGCCTTTTAATTCCAAGAGTGGTAGAGCGACCACCCCCGCCCCCTGCCCCCTCCGGCTATTGCCCCAGGGGTGTCAAATTGAAAATGATTCCCATTTTCATATTCAAAACGGCATAATATCACGGTCAGACTGTATAATTATACAATTCGGTATAATTTTTCCGTTCCTGATTTTCACTAATACCCGAAAACCCTTGAAAATAAAGGCTTGCAGCCGTTCACTTTAATTGACTAAATTCGGTATAATTACGATTGCACCGAATTAGAAGCACCTGATCCAGCCGAAATTGATAATTATTCTCAAATTCGAATTGTAAAGTAAATGCCGGTTTTGGTTTACAATCACGTCAAAATGCAAGCCAAAACACCGAAAATTAGAATCAATAAAATCATTTACCTGTTCCTGATAACTTAATTCTATATATAAAATATCAATACACAATACAAACACAATAGAATAATAATACTCTATATATCTATATATAATAATTAGATATATAGAGCTATATAGAATAATATAAAAGATATATAGAATATAATACTATTCCCCGCCCCACTGCCGTGATTTTTTGCTTATAATATGCTTATTATTACGCCCTGGTGATCCGTTCCGGCTGCCGTGTTTATCCTGATATTATTCCGATGCTTAGAACGCAATACAGACAATTTGACGGCGTTTTGCGGCTATATAATACCCCGTGTTATTACTTGTATATTTACTTGTTTTTTGCCGTATAGCCTTAAAACGCCTGTAAATGCCTTTATTTTGAATTTACCGCCTAAAATGAATAATTTGTTATTCGATATATTCAAAGCGAAAATAGACCTATTTGCGGGCGTTAAAACGGCATTTACAACCCTGTTATTACTTGCAACCTGATTTTTAACGCCTGATAATTGTTTGCTGCTGCGATTCTATTGGAGAAATTCGAGCAATAAAAAACGGCGGTAAAAACCGCCGCTTTGATGTTTATTCTATTTTGATTTTTTAGCCGTTTCTAAAATTACATACAAGGGGAAAAACAATACAAGCAAGATCAAATATATCATGTTATCACCTGCCGCTTAATAACTCATTCTTTTAACGATCCGCAACGAATAGCCAACAATGTTAGTTAGTTCGTTATATAATTCCAGGTATTCATTTAATGCCGCCGGTTTTGTGCAGTGGTAAAAATCTATTGAAGATTCACTATGCTGCCCTATATGCTCGTAACTCATTAAGCTGCCGTAATTGTAAGATTCAGGGAAAAAAGCAATTATGTTATATTGTCCCGTGTATTCGTTTTTGTATTTCCGAAAAATTACCTTTAATGCCTGATTTTCTTTTTTCATAATCTCCACCGCCTTTTAACAAATTGCATTTTCACGGAATTCAGTTAACAACCCGTAACGCCTGCCGTTATTTTCGAAAAATGCTTGTATATCTCCAATTTCACCATAGGAAAAACCACAAAAATCATACCAACTATTTTGATATTCTATTGCCTTTTCTCTTAAATCGTTCTTGCGATCCAGGTATGTTTTGCCGGATACCGTCAAAGGAATATAGAACAAAATGTTATTTTCTCCAATGTTTTCGGCTGCCGTTTTATAGCTTATATCCTGATAAATGCCACCAACAATATTTTCACTTATTTCAATGATTCCAGTATTATCACCCTTTTCTAAAATTTCATTATAAATAATAATTGCTAACATTTCAAAGCACCTCCAAAAATTTATTTATGCCTGCCGCCTGATTTTCATTACACCAAATTGTTATATGAATAAGGTCAAAACATTCGCATGGTTCAAAACTGATATTATGTTCAATTAAGTAATTCCTTAATGCCTGCCAACGATTCACGAATAATTCAATAGAATATTCTTTCATTTTTCAAACCTCCAAAAAATCTTTTTTAGTTACCGGGTAATGATAGTCAATAAAATCGTAAGCTATATTTTCCGCCGTCGTATAATGATCCAGACCGAACGGGGTATATTTAAAAAAGCGCCTGTTATGGTAACTGAAATATGTTTGTGTCGTATTTCCTGCCGTTGCCGTGTATCCCTCAAAATACCCCATGGAATATAACGGTTTTATAGTTACGTTTACGCCCTTAATAGTAAACTTTCGAGTAATACATTTTGTATCAATCATTTTTTCATACCTCCATAAAAGCATTTTTAACAATATGTATTCATGTTTTTACACCTCCAATGTCAAGCCGTATTTATCCAGGATATAATTGATATATCTATCCTTTACTTGCTCGAAAATTTCCGCCGCCTGATTTTCTGCCTTTTTACTTGCTCGTGTTACCTCCAAAATACAATCTTTTATTCCAGAAAATGCCGTGTAAGATTCCATAAAATAATCGCCTTTATTTTCACGGTTAACGGGTGAAACATGAATATAATAACCACGAGGTTCATTTTTATAAGTAAAATAGTTATAGCCGCCTTTTGAATAATCAAGATCAATTCTCAAATAATTTGTTTTTTCGCTGCCTGATACCTTAATGTAATTTTTCATTTTGTAATACCTCCAATGTATTTTGATTTAATATTTCTTTTAATGCTTGTTTAGCTGCCTTAATGTTTTGATTTTCAGGCGCTGCCTGATAATAAATATATAAATCAGTTAGCGCCGTCAAAATTTCCTGCCTTGTAATTACTACGGGTTTATTTTTCCTCCATAAATTCTCTATCATACGCAGCGGCGAAATTTTCCCATATTTCCCAAATTTCGGAATCGCTGCCGCCGGTGTAAACCGTCAAGCCCGATGTGTAACACGTTTCGTATGTATCAAGTGCAACAAATAAACTGCCGTCCTTTAATTCTCCGATAAAACTATCCATAACAACGCCCTCACGGCAGTCATATAATTCGTTGATATTGTTCTCAAATTCTCTAACCTTGCAATTTCTAATATATGTTTTTTCCATGTTTTTATACCTCCAAATTATTTTCATTCCATAGCCTGACACATTCACCGTCGGGGTGTATTTCGATTAAATAAGGTTTATACCATGTTGTGGAATCGACGCCCCCTAAAATTGCCTGTATTCCGTCGGCGTCCTCCAACATAATTGGATAACTCAACCTTTCGAACTGATTAAGGGCGTATTTCCTGCCGTCATGCCTAAAAGAAATTATTTCCCTCAAATTTTTAGCAGTTTCGGAGGGATCAAGCCCGCAACCGTCGCCGTATTCGTATAAACTGTGTCGGGGTGTTACAAGTTCAAAATTTACTTTTATCCACCTTGACGCCGTTGTGTATTTCCTGCCGTCCTTGATGTATGTTTTCATAGCTTTACACCTCCAAAAAATCTACATCGTTTATTTCGCTTATTTCAACCCATAAATCAAAATATTGTTTTGAATATCCTGTATAGTTACCACGGTCAAAATCACTTGACGCAGTAATAACAAAACCGATTTGTTTTACGCCTGATTTAGTATCTATATACATAGGCGATTTGTTTTTTATTGCATTGTTGGAAATGTCAATATAAAACTTGTTTGTAACAATTTCTTGATATTCTTTTAACGCCTGATGTATGTTTTCGGCGTCAACAGAAATTTCGCTAACCACGTTGGAATTGATCCACCACTTGTTGCAATTATATTCTTTCATCGTTGCTGTTGTTTTGAATAAATACTCTTTCATTGTTCAACCCTCCATTTCGTATTTATCAAGTGCGATTTTTGCGGCGTGATCCTGATTAGCAGCTTTAACGCCGGAATATCTAACCATATAAGTAACATTTGAACTTGTAACCGCTAAAAATTCCACGTTATAAACCGCCTGTCCGCCTGCCGTAAAATGATCGAATGTTACAAAAACTTGACGCCCGAAAATATAAACGGGGTAAACATTATTTAATCTTTTCATTGTTAGCACCTCCAAATTTTTGATTTGATCCGGCTGCCGCCGTCCTTGTTTGTTGCCTTGATTGTAGCACCTACGGGGTGCAATAGGGAATTGTTTACAATGCACCAATCGGGTGCAAGGTTTTTGTGCAACGTATACAAACGGAATACAGGCGGCAAAAACCAGGATATACCGCCGCCGTTGATCTGCTGCTGCCGATGTTTTACGGAAAATACCGCTGCCGGCGCTGCTGCTTCCGCCGGAAGATCATCAGGAACGCTTCCGCCGGAAGATCAAGCCGGGCGCTGGAAGATCAGGAACGGCACGCCCTTATATATATATATTTATAAATACCGTATTTATTAAATAATATTTATTATTTATATTACTTATATAATAAATATAAATATCTTATTATTTATTATTTTTTATATATGTATATGTCAGGGTGTCAGAGTCGGTAGTCGGTAGTCGATTTTCAAAATTTTTATTTTTGGGCGGCGGAGTCGGTAGTCGGTAGTCGGTAGTCGTTTCCGTGTATTCTGTCTGTTTACTTTGTATCATCAGCGTTATATAATATAAGAAGCCGAAAGTCTTATGTCGGTTAAATTTTAATGTAAGGAAGGTACACAAATGGAATACTGGAAATTTGTTTATGGTTATCCGCACCTGATAGTATCTAACACGGGTAAAGTCCGTAGTCTGTTATCGGATAGGGAGATAAAGCCTTTTGTCAGTAACAGGGGTTATCAGCGAGTAGCATTGTGTAAGGACGGAACTACTAAATTCGTTTCGGTTCACCGAATCGTAGCGGAAGCGTTCATACCTAACCCGAATGGATATACCGACGTGGATCACATCGACGGTAACAAACTGAATAACAATGCCGATAATCTCCAATGGTTAAGCCGAGGGGATAACATCAGGAAGGCAGGCGACGCCCGTTGGAAGGGCGCAAAACCCGTTATCTGCGTTGAAACGGGCAAGGTTTATAAGTCGGTTACACAAGCGTCAAATGAGTTACACATTCCGCAAGCTACTATATCCGCTATCGCAAAAGGCGAATACAAGTCTTATCACAAGTTAAGTTTCAAGTATTACAAAGGAGAATTAGCATGAACAAGTTAGAAGATTACATCACGGTTAAAGAGTTTGCAGCAAAGCACAATGTAACTGAATCAGCCGTCCGGCAGAGAATTTTTAGGGGCGTTCTTCCCTACATCAAGATCGGTGAAGGTTCTCATTCAATCAATTTAATCAAGAAAAACGAACCGTGGATAAAGCATAAACCAGGCGTTAAAAAGGGTAGCAAACGCAAGTGAGTTTTCTCTTTCTTTGTCTAACCTTTTGGGTGCAATTTTGTGTATCTTGCACAATTCCATACGTACCGATAGGGTGCTACAATGTAGCCATAGAGCAAAGCGGCGGCAAAGTCGCACATCAGGAAGGAGAAAAGAACAATGGCAAAGAAGGTGGAAGAATATGTTATCCGTAACACCGACGGAAGCAGATATGTTTACTACAAGACAGACAAGGGTAACTACTACTATTATCAGGTTTGCGAAGGCAAGTACGGTCAGACAATCGGACGTAAGAATAAGATCAACGAAAACACCTACAATCTTTTCAAGCCTTGTGGCGAAATGGTTGCGGTATAAGAAGGGAGAAAAATAACAATGGCAGATTACATCACAACAAAAGAGTATGCAACACTTCACAATTTGAATATCGAAACTGTGAAGGCAAGGATCAAGAGAAAACAGTTACCCCATATCAAGTTTGGTAGTGCGGTAATGATCGACAGAAATACGCCCTGGGAAGAACGCCCGAAGGCAAGGAAACCAAAAGCCGATGTTGAAATGGCGAAGGCGAATAGCCGAATACTCCATGTAGAAATTCAGCGAGCTTACTACGTCGCCGTGGTCGATAACTCCGGCAAGGAAATCACATCAGACTTCACCTTCCTATCCAAAGCCGAAGCAGAAAAGCTCGGTGCGAAAATGAAGCGTGAAATTGAAGCAAGGGGGAATCAGTAATGGATAATCTTATCGAAGTCGAATATCAGGAAGTAAAAGTCGGACAAGAGTTCAAGATAATCAAGTACGATCATCGTGTTTACCGAAAAGAAAGCAACGGTGCTTTGCAGATAGTAGATTCTTATGGTGTCCCTTGTGAAAAAGAGAATTACAAAGTTTACTGTTATATGACAATGCCTGTTTGGGTAGAACAAGAAGAAAGCGAGGGCAACTGATATGGCAACGGTAATCTGCGACAAGTGTAAAAGGACATACCAAGTACCGCCGTGGTTATACGGTGTTCGTTACAACAACGAAAACAAAACGCTTTGCAAGAGTTGTTATCGGCGGTTAGTCAAATTGCACGATGAAGCAGACAAGAAGTTTTGGGAAAGCAAGGACAACATATGAAGATAAACAACCTTAATGACTTCATCACTTCACCTGATATGTCAGGCTACGAATCGCCTATAAGAATGATTGTCGGTGAAATGGAAACTAAAATGGAAACCGATACAATGTCAGTTATTCAGCGTTACGGAATTGACGTTGACAAGGAAGAACTGATAAAGGCACTTAACTATGATCGAGAACAATACGATAAGGGTTATCGGGACGCTTGTAATAACAAGAACTTGTGGAATGTTCATCAAATAGCCTGTATGCTTGCTGATATTTTCAAAGACAGGTGTGCTTGCAATTACAATGGAAACGATGAATGGCTGCCGAAGGTTTGCGATTTTGCAGAAACTTGTTGCCCTGATCCTGTCGGGGTAGCGTGTTGGGAACAGTTTGTAGCGAATTACAATAACAAGCCAAACGAAAAGGGGTGATTCATTCACCCCTTAATTGTTTCTCTAAATCTATCTTGTTCGGCTGCCTTCCAAAGAAGTCTTTGTATTCTTCACAATCGGCAGGACAATCGAAGATATACCCCATAACCGAACATCGGTTGCAATCTGAATCGCCTACAAAATGTTGGCAATCTAACTTAACGCTCATTCTGTTTTCTCCTTATCTTCCACTTCGCAATCACGGATCGTTTCTATAATTCCGCAAGCCTGCAATCCGTAACGCTCAATTATCTTTTTCTCCAATTCCGTTGCGTTTAGCGTGATATGCTTGTCTTTCTCTGTAACGCTCATATTTTCTCCCTAATCGCTTTGCAATTCTTAAATGATAAATTACTCATTTTTCCTTTGTGAACGCCGTAGAACTAAAATCTCGACGTTCTGCGGTCATTCCTTGCCCGAAAGAATAATCGGGCAAGGATAATTTCATTTTAACGCTTGTCGTGTTTCTTCCAACCGTTGTCTTTCGGCTCGTCGTAAGTCTTATCTTCGTTATCAGAAGATTTTTCCTCGGCTAATTCGCCTGGAAAGAAGTATTCATCGTTTACCGCAATCGGGAAGCCGTCAAACTTGTCAGATTCCTTGACCTTGCCCGTGCCGATGATTCCTTCTGCCTTACCGATAGGCATTGTCGCCTTAACGTAGGCACTCCCGGCTTTCTTAATGTACCATATATCGCCGTTCTCATTCTTTTTAAGCATTAGCGTTACCGTCCTTTCTTTTAGTGTTAAGAGTATTATACTTCCTGATTTTCAACAGTTTCAATCGTGATCTCGGTTCGGGGGTTTTCCTTGTCGATGTAAACCCTGCTGCCGTCATGCCCGATAATCACATGGTAATTGTCATCGGCTATTACTCCAAATTTAACGAGCAAGTCATCGGCACATACAACGAGATTTCCCAAATCACAACGAATAGCGTTCTTCCGATAAAAAGTGTATTTCACATTTACGGGTTTTGAGATAGGCTCGGCAGGACGCTTCAAAAACCAACCTGCGTTTTTTTCATACTCTCTGTACTGTTTACCCTGCACGATCATATATCTGCCTGTTTTCGGGTTGCGAATTATGTTTTGTGAGTTCTTCTTCGTTGTCGGGTTAAGCGGTATGATCGCTTCGTAAAGTATTGCCATTAGTCTGTACCCTCGCCCTTCATTTCCGTTGCAAAATCGCTTTCCGGCACAATGATTTCGGTTATGTTGTACCTGATTGTCGGTATTGATTCGCCGTCAGCTTCAATTACAATAGTCTTTTTTGTCGGGTAGTCCGTACCTTTAAGCACCTTTGCCACCTTGTCGATTATTGCCTTGTTTTCCACTTCGTTACTGTAACCCATTTTAGTTGCCATTACTCTGTATCTCCTTCTGTTCTGTATTCATCATGCGTACCTCTTTGCCTTAAAGTCGATTATTTTCCTCAAACACTCGTTGCAAATATCACATTCCTTTTCAGAAGATTCCCCTCGATCCTTAATGAGCGTGTAAAACTGTGTTTTATGATCTCGGTCTAAATCAGGAATGTAATAATTTATTTCAGTTCCGCAAAAATCACAAAATCGCTTTAACATTCCGCACCGCCTTCCTTATATGGTTCAGGTAAAAGTTGCCATGCAATAACGTGTAAATCGTTTCTCATGTGTTTGCCACAATTATTCCACGGTACGCACCACCAGCCATTTTTCTCGCCTTCTCCAAAATATGAGGCTTGCATAACTTGATAAGTTTCGTGCCAATATGCCGTTACAAGAACAAGGTTTCTATCTTCGGGTAATCTCTCATTAACAGAAACCCACTCGCCTTGCTTTATTTTAGGGTTTAGTGTTTTTCCGATTTCCATACCATTATGATAACCCTCTTCATATCCTCTTTGTCTTGCCTTTACTCTTTCAGCACCAACATAATCAGGTTCAAAAGGTTCAACTGTCGGGGCATTGTCGATAGCCTTTATAAAATGGTAGCAATTAAAATCTTCAAGTGTTCTATCTTCAAATTGTTTCTTCAAAGCCTCACGGCTTATCAGATCACCCTGTGGTCTTTCTTCATAAGGCGTTCCCGTAGCAATTTGCATACAGATTGTTGTAAGCAACTCGCCTCTTTCATAGCACTCTTTGATAGTGTTATAACTGCCCTCACTAATATCAATTATCAGTTTCATTTTTTATCACCGCCTTTCATTTCTGCACCGCATTTTGCACAATAGTTTTTATACAATTTATGGGGCATAGCACCGCAAAAAGGACAAACACACATATCTGCTTGAATATAGTTCCATTCACCTTTCGGTCTTTCTTCAAGGACTTTGATAGCAAGATCAAGACTTCTTTGAATGTCAGAAGATACAATGCCGTAAATGTGGTTTAGGTTAGAGATTGCCTCCGAATTTGTTATTTCTCTACTCATTTCATTTTCTCCTTTAAGTATTCTCTGATTAGTTCCTGGCGTTCCATTCGTTCCCTGCCGTTTACTGTATGGGTAACTATCTCTGCCGAATATGTGGGGTAATACCCCGTGGGGAAATTCAAAACGCTTCCGTAATCTTCGTAGAAAAGATCAAGGTGTTTTCCCAAAACGGCACTTCCCGTGTCCTGTGCGATAAATACCCTATCGAAATCAGGCAAGTAAAACAAATCTCCGTCATAAGCACCTACATGGAAGAATCGGGGATCAGCAGCACACGTTGTAGGTTCTGTCAGCTTGTGTTCTTCATCGGCTCTGTAACATATCGTTTCCGTTGCCGTTACCCAACCGCAAGGAAAGTTGTCTGATCCGTCAGCATACTCGATGTAACCGCACTCGGAAGGACAATATGCCGTGATGAAGAACATTCCCAAATACTCGCCTTCGATTGTGCAATAGTAAATATCAAGTCCTTCGTAGGCATTTAACAGTTCGTAATATCCGTCCAATGCCTTGTTGTAGCAAACAACCCTTTTCATTTCTTCCGGCACATAATTTACGATGTGTTCTTCCTTGCCTGACATATCCTTCTCATACGTCAGGTGCTTGCCATACACATAGCAAAGCGAACCGAAAAATATAAAAGCCGTTGCGAATGACAATGCCGAATTTACGAACTTAATAAGCTGCTTATCTTCCATGTTTGCTCATGTACTCTCTTATTGCCCTCCGCACTACTGCTGATCTGTTATCCTGATTCCAAAGGAATTTGATTATATCCTCGTCATTCCCTTTGTTAAGAAGTACCGTCAGCATTTGATGTTTCCGCATATACCTCTTAATGTATTTCTCGTTCTTTTTTAATGCTTCATTCATAATCTTCGTCCTCGTAATCTTCGTCCCAAAACGTAGGCGGTTCTTCCCAATGTTCTTCTCTGTATTCTTCGGGTGTCATAATTACTGTCCCCCTTACTGTTCAAATGGCAACTCGTCAGGTGCTACGCTCTGCGCTGCCTGGGTAGTAGGCTTACTTGTCTTGCCGTCAATACCGAAGTACGCTTTTGCTACATTCACGATGTAGGACTTGCGCTTCTTACCGCTATCGTCCGTCCATATCCTTGTCTGCAACTCTCCTGTTACGATGATCGAATCGCCCTTATGGAAATACTTACTGATAAAGGGTGTTTTCTCGAATGACACGCAATCTATGAAATCGGTATCGTACTGTCCCTGATTGTTCTTAAAGTTTCTCTGCACCGCCACGGCGAAGTTAGTAGCCAATGCACCGTTAGGTGTGTTCTTCACTTCGCAATCTGCCGCCAGGCGACCTTGAATTGTAATCTGATTAAGCATTTTCCGAATCTCCTTCTGCCATTAGTTTTCTAAATTCTTCAATAGACATTATTGCGTGGTCAATTGATCTATTGAGTTTGTTAAGTGCTATCTGCACTCCTTCGCTTAACCCCAGGCTCACAACCTCAAAGCGATAAGCAAGATCATGTTGTATTTCGTGAAAAGTAGTCCAATAGTCCCACTTGTTCGCTTTAAGCCTTTTTCGGAGATAGGAATAATTAAGTCCCATTACTGAATGAAGGCTCTTAATGTCTTTATTTCTGCTCATTCGCTACCTTCCTTTATGTTTCGTAGGGCAAAGCTGCTGATCCTAATGTTTTTTTCGGTTCGGGCAAAGCCAAGCCTAATCTCTTATCTACTTCCCTGATAGCACTTGCTCGAAGCCTTGTAGCATACGCTTTTCTGAATCTGTCCTCGGCGTAAGTGTCTTTTGCTGCCATTGTGCTTAAAGTACCTTCAAACTCCTTGACGGTATCGAGAAGCGATTTCGGGCATTTCTCCAAGTCCTTGTAAATGTCTGCCCTTCCGTAGTCCCAACCGCCATTTTTGCTTACGATTCCCCTGACAACATCAAGTGCCATTTCGGGTGGTATTATTGCCGTGGAATAGAACTTATCTACAAGAATCTCTGTTAAGTCCCTAATGCTCGTAGGCGGTTTCCTATTGTGTGCGTGATATTCCTTAATCACATTCCTAAACTGTTCATCGTTAAGGTTCTTAAATGCCGAATACCACAATGCTATCTGCACATCGTCGTTAAGATCAAAACTCCAATCGAGATAGCTCTTTTTAAGAATTGTCATTCCGGCAATAAATTCGTCTTTTGATAACATTGTTTATCTCCTTATAAATAGCCATTCAGTTTTTCTTGCGTGATGTTATCGGCTGCAACCTGTCTTTCGGTTCGCATATCCGTAACCGTCCAATATTCATGCGTGATCCACTTCTTTGTCATAGGGGTATATTGGTAATTGTCTTTACTCCATTGTTTCTTCCACACTTCCAGGGAAGCCATAATGTCAGGGAATATTTGTTCGAGATTCTTAATTTTCAAAAAGGCTATTTCGCAACCTTTTTTATCAACCTTACGGCTACACTTCGGGTATGCTTCCCAAAATTGAGCAAAGAGTTCTTTCTTCCGCTTCGTTTCGTCAGAAACAAGCGAAGTCCCCAATGTTATATCTGTATTGTTTATAACTGTATTACTATTCTCTATATTAGATATATTGTTATAAGAAGGTGTCATTTTGGCACTCCCGATAGTGCCATTTTGGCACTCTCGATTAGGACACTCTGAAAAATATTCTTTTGCTCTGTCGGTCAGGGTGTAATAATTCGTGTGTCTGAATCTGTCATTATCAAAATTGCCTACAAGGATCAAGTCAGCTTCAATCAGGTGTTGAATTGCCCTTTTTATCGTTCTTTCCGAAAAATAGGGGTAAAGTCCGACAAAAGCCTTAAACGTGTTATAAGTCCAATACCTGCCGTTGTAAAAATTTCTTCCATTCAATCTATTTTGCTTTTCCCAAAAAGCAACGTCGTTGAGCATTATCGCTTCGGGTATTCCGTACTCGGTAGCTATGTTTTCATCAAACGATTTTGTTCTCGACATTTTCAACTCCTTAAAAAAGAAACCCTACAAACCGTAGCAGAAGTTTGTAGGGTTAATCTCTCCAAAAGGTTGTACCTGGTGTATCGTCTGCTACACCGATACAACCATAATTATTTTAACCCGATGTTAAGCCGGAAGTCAATCACATTTCGAACAAACCGCTTGCCTGATCTCCGAACATAACCTCGTTTATACTCTCCTGACCGCCCTGCGTTGCCTGTGTAGGCTCTGCAACGGTCTGTACGGGTTCTTTTACCTTTACAGGTTCGCTCGCTTCGTCAGGGGCAATTACGGGCGTTGTATCAAGCTGAATGTCGGAGATAGCACCTTCGTCTGTTTTGATAGCACCCATTTCTTCCTGCTCGTAAAGGTTGCTCATTTCTTCGGGGAAGGCTTCTCTTAATGCCTGTGCAACGGCAACCTTGCGGATCATTGTGCCTGGTTTGGTAAGCCAATTTGATTTGCCCGTGGAATATTCCTTCATGCTTACCGATGAATAGAACGGCACATCGTAACCCTTGATGATTACTTTCGCCCAACCGCCAACAAGATTCTCGTCAGGAAGAACGAAAGTGCCTTCTCTTTCTTCAATCTCGCCGTTAGCGTTCACAACGATAACGCCTGCGGACAGACCGCCAAACTTCTCCGAACGCATAGCTCTTTTCAAAAGTACGTCCTTGCCTACAACAACGGTTGCCGGACTTGTGCCGTACTTAATCAGGTATGCTTCACGAAGGAAGGGGTTAAGGTGCTGAAACTTGCACAAGGACAAGAACATGACAACTTCCTGATCCGTAACCTGACCGTTACCTGCAACGAGATAGTCCTTAATCATTTTCGGGGAGAGCTTAACGTCCTCGCCGTTAGCCTTGAATGTGATAGTGTTGCTTGTCTGTGATGTGGTCTTTGCCAATGAATTTTTGATAGCCATTTGTGTTTACTCCTTTATGATTTCTATTTCTTCGTTTTCTTTGTAAAGGTTCTTCATAAGAACCGCACCGAAAAGAGAGCCTACAAGTGTTATATCCATAGCGAGCTTTGCGTTTCCCTCGTCTAATGCTTCGTTTATGATTTCACCTGCGGTCTGCTTTAACACTTCTCGGAAGTCGTTTTTTGTGAGTTTCATAAGCACACTCCTTAAATCTGTTCGAGAACGATACCATTCTGCTTGCAAAACTCTTTAAGTGCCTTCGCCTGATTGACCGTCATCTTGCACTTGAAAGAAACTTCAAATTTCTCGCCGTCAGCGTTAGCGGTATTCTTCTTCTGCTGAATCTCGGCAATCTTCTCGCCTTCTTCCAATGCCTTATTCAAGTCAAGGCAAGTCTTGTAAGATTCTTCCGCTTCAAATGAATAACTCGGCATTTTGCGGATAACTTCAAGGTCTTTGATAGCCTTCTCGAATCGTTCCGTGATTTCTTCGATGATCGCCTTATCCGATGTAGCCTTGTTAAGCCACTTATCGTTCATAACCTTTTCAAGTGTGATGAACGACAAATCGTAGTTGCTTGCCACATCGTTGAATAAGGTCTGAATGTGCGAGGTCTTTTCATCAAGTCGCTTCTGCTCGAAGGCTTCCAACTGTTCGCCTATGCCGGAAGAAGCGGTGTCGATCATTTCACAAAGTTCTTTTGCCTGACTTTTGAACTCGTTGAACGGCTGCATATACTCTTTCTCTCTTGCAATTCGTTCATCGTTGATAGCCTTTTTCAGCTTGTTCAACTTTGCTCTGTTCTCTTTCGCTTCGGCAATCGTATCTTCCGTATAAACTCGGCTATTGTAGTCTGCCAAAGCGGTAGTGAGGTCTGATTTGAGTTCGTCGAAATTAAAGACTATCGGCTTTGGTTTCGGCATTGTTATCTTTAACTCAAAGTTCATTTTGTTTATTTTCTCCCTTCTATTTGATGTTTTTCCCAATAGCCAACGCATACTCTCCGATTCATGTTTTGTTCGTGAACTGTCGCCCACCGCAAATTCCCAGGCTCGTAATTTCCCTCGTTGTCTATTCTGTCTAATGTCCTGCCTTCTTCTCCGTAGTGTGGAAGTTTTGTTATGTAGTCGTAAAACGCTTCGAAAGAGTGTCGCCACTCGTCAAATACGCCTATACCTCGCCCACCCCAATTTTTGTATTTCACGCTATTTGGGTTGTAGCAACGGCTTATCATATTTCGCCAAGTGTAATATTCTTTTGAATTTGCCAAACCGTGTTTGATTGTAAGTTTCCGGCAACAACCACATGACGTACTTCTTTTTAGTGGGTTTTTGTGGCGTAGATTACAAGAAAAAACAGATTTGACTTTGCCACAAGAACACCTACATACCCATTTCGTCAAAGCACCGTTATAAGTAGTATCTCTGTAAAGAACAGTCCAATGTCCGAATTGCTTGCCTGTTAAATCAATTAGTTCTCGCATTTTTACTCCTTATAAAGTTAAAGTTAGTGGCGGTTCTACGCCGTTTTTTAAGCAATCGTGAAACTCTTTCGCCTTGCTCATTACAAGTTCAATATCGGGTTCAACTTCGCTTCGGTTTACGTAATACTCTTTCGTGGCTACGTATAACGGAGAATCAGGCTTTTCGTATTTGAGGTTTGCTCGCAAAAAAACAAAGTCCCAATTTGTAACGCCCAAGTAAAAGAGAATTTGGCAATAGTAATTGTCAGGTATGTGTTCGTCCTTCCACTTATTCGCTTGTTGTGCCGATGTGATTGTGGCGGTCTTTATCTCCAAAATGCCCTTGCGTCCTGTTTCCTTTTCTGTCAGCCAGCCATCAAGTGAAGCCGCAGCAAACGGATAATCAGTATTTCGCCAAGAGTTGTTCGGGACGTACTCGACCTTTAATGTAGGGTGGTCTAATTGGAATAACGCCCTGATGTGTTCTTCGGCATTAGTGCCATAGGCTACGAGGGGGTTATCGGATAAATCGTCAGGCTCGACTATTCCCTTCTTCTCACGGTAGAGTTGCACATTGTTCTTCCACGGGTTGTAACCCAAGATACAAGCCACATCACTACCACCGATGTACTTCTTACGGTTCTTCAACCACGATTCATGATTCTTACACCGATACATTTTGAGCATAGTAAAAATCTTTCTCCTTCCCGTTGAAATCTCTGCCGTCAGGGTACTTTAAGATTCTGTATCGCTTGACACGGCTCTCCGTACCGTCAACATTCGTTACCTTGATGTACTCTGAATCAATCACAAAACCTGCGTTCTTCATGTCTGCTATTCGGCTTGCAAGTCTGTAAATGCCAAGTCTTAATGCGTCCCTCTGCGTTATCCAAGTGAATTTTCCGCAATACTCGATGATCTTCTTGACCTGGGTATATTCGTTCATTTGGCTACCTCGACTTTCGTAATGAGAACATAATTGTCCGGCAACGTGTCAGCAATTCTTCTGATCCTGATAAAAGCGGGATATTTCTTATTGCCTATTTTGTAGCGCAACCCGTTTTCGTTGATGTGCTTTCGAACAACTCTCTCGGCGGTAATAAGATCAATACCGTATTCCAAAACAATCGGGCGAAAATTGCCCTCAACCTGTGGTTCTGCGACCACATAATACAAATCTGCTCTTTTCATTTTATCCTACCTTTTTACTACTCTTTTGGAATGAAATACTCTACGGGTTCATTAAGTGCCTTGCATATAGCGATGTAATCTTTTACCGATATGTCTTTGTTCTTGTTAAGGATCGCCCAAAGCGTGTTGTATAAGATTCCGCTTGCTTCTGCTAATTTCGTCAACGATATGTTATTGGCGGAAATGTAATCGTTGATGTTCTTTATGATTTTTTCTCCCATGTTTACCTCCTTTCATACTGATATTATATGCGTTTATTGAAAATTGTCAATATCATAAGCATAGAAAAAGGGGAATATTTTTCAATTCCCCTTAAAGTTTTTGAAATAAGATTGCAGATTTCAAAATTGTATTTCAGTTTTCAAAAACGTGCCATGTTTACTTCTCGGATATGTTGTCGTTGTTGTTTTCCATTATGTTACCTCCTTCGATTATAACATAATTATCGTCCACTATTGTTCATAACATAACCGCAATAAGGACAATATGGGGTTTTAAGATATTTAGATACATATTTACAATGATCGCAAACATAATAATAATGAGTTTTGTCTTTTTGTATTCTTATCCAGGTTGCCGTTCTGACCGTCTTTTCTTTCCTTATTTTTTCCCTAATCGCTTTTCTAACAAATTTTGATTTGTTCGTACACCTTTTCAGATAACAAATAATATCAGCGTCGTCGGTTTTTGAAAGAGAAGTAATAACATGAATAACTTTGTGCCTCTGATTCATAGTCAAATACTTTGAATCTGCCATAATATTACCTCTCAATCTTTCTTGTTTCGGGAAAGTCAACAGGTTTCTTTGCTCTTGCCGAACGGACTTTCCTCGTTTTCAACATTTCAATTTCCTTGTCAGCAAAATGCTTCTCGGTGAGAACGCCTATGCAGAAGCAAATACCCATAAGTACCGCCGACAATACATAGTACATGATGTTCATTTCTTCTTATCTCCTTTTTAACGATGTTAAGTTTGTGCCTTGATTGTAAACAACAAATTGAAAATAATCAATAGTCAGTTTGCGAGTGTAACAAAACAGTAACAAAAAACCCCGATGTGCCTATCGGGGTTTTCCATTGGAAATGTGCTTTTGGTGAATAACAAATATCCGTGTGGTAAAGTCATTATAACAAACTGTTTGGTGATAGTAAACATCAGGACAAATAAAAAGCTCACCTGGTACGCTTACGGAGAATCGGGCGATAAACCGCATAGGCGAGTGAGCTATGTGCTTATTATTATATCTATTTTTCGGCATAAGTAAAGGGCGTATCACAAGTAGGAGAAGATACGCCCTTCCTTGAAAGAGGGAATTTATGGGGAAATTAGATTTTCTTCATATACTCCATGCAAACCCAACCGTAATCGTCGATTCTGCCCCAACCGTCCTCGATTTCGAAGATAGGGACTACATCGCCGTTGTAGAGTTTCCATATAGCCGGATAGTCCTTGCCTGCACCGCTTCTTACATTCAGCCAGGAATCATCATCAACGCAAACCTCGTACTTTTCAACTACGGGTTCGGGTTCGGGTATAGGTTCGGGTTTAATATCGTCAGGCTTCTTTTCATCAGGAAGCCAACCGTCCCAATTCGGTCTGCCTGCACCGATGATTTTCGGATCATCGTAAGCTACATAGTGATAGCCTACCATACCGCTTTC
>Ga0326512_10000688_pt1 | contig 28768 bp, 30 predicted proteins | sample 1_2617_0518_D_FD_203652 | JGI IMG/M metagenome (GOLD analysis project Ga0326512, IMG submission 203652) | Bovine rumen microbial communities from UC Davis, California, United States - 1_2617_0518 | ecosystem: Host-associated > Mammals > Digestive system > Stomach > Rumen | place: USA...
AATCTTCTTCATCTTGGAATACCATAGTTTAAAATTCTTAAATGCTGTATCTGACTGAGCTTTATAATCATACGGATATTCATCTGGATCTGATAATACAGCTGGATAAGTATGCTTATTTAATAACTCATGCTTTAAGAAAGATTCTATCTTCTCATGAGTATTGATTCCTACAGAGCAAGCTTTCTCTGAATAATACTTATACTTATAACTTCCAATATTAGCTGCCCATTGAACTATCTTATCATTATTTCTACAAGATTTTATAATATGAGTAACTCTAGGAACTCCTGTATTGTTATAATCATAGTAGTCCCAATTCTCTTTTCTATATTCTTCTATGCCTTCCATTTCAAGTAAAGCTTCACTAAAAATATCCATAATAGTCTCCTTATAGTTAATAAACCTATATTATAAGTACGTTGACCCTAGTATCAAAAAATATATCTCCCAAGAGCTATACACTCTTGGGAGAATACGATTATAGGTAGTTTACGACATGGTAAATCATCTTTTTTGGATCTTCTCCACCTGAAATAGTATTTTCCAACTCATAATTGAAGAATCTTCTATATAAAGCTTTAAGATCATTAAATGCAGCTGGAACTTTCTCGCTAGATACTCTAGTATCAATTTGAAACTTAGTATTCAAATCTTGAAGTTTAGTATTATAGTCAGGATTTATATCTGAATATATAGTTTTCTCAGCTATTCTATAATAATAAAGTCTAGTAACTATAGTAGGGTCATAAGGATCTTGTATATCCTCATAATCATTACCAAATCTTTCACTGAAAGAAGTACCATCTTTAATCTTCTTAACTCTTATGGGAATACCTTCATTAATTACTTGATCATATTTCTCTCTACAGTAGTCCAATATATATTGCTTTTTCGGAGAATCTTTGTATTCTTCAGCTACTGTAAGAAGATTAGCTTCAAATGTAGTTCTATCTGTAGGTACATGATACATATATTGTGCTCTAATCTGTTGTAATTCTTTCACATATTCTATTTGAGTTATCAAAGTAGTAGTTATTCCAGTATCAGGATCTGTATATTCTATACTATAAGGATAATTCTTATATCTATCCAGTAGATTTATAATCTCCTGTTGATAATCTTGTATCTTCTTTTCTGTAGCCGGATCTTCTGTATCAAACTTATAATCATATATAGCAGATATAGCTTGATCAAAGTATCTATCACCATGTTTAAAATTACTACCAGTATGAGCATCTATATACTCATCTCTAGTATAGCTATTATCAACAGCATCTTGGTACATATCTCTACAATAAGTATCAAGATTTATGGGATAAAATATAGTTTCAACAGCATCTTCTATTTTGGGATCATCATAATCATAAATAAGTATAGATGCTAAATCACAATACTTGTTTCCCTTCTGAGAAATTTTAAATTGATTGAACGAAAGATTGTTATTCTTAGCTAAAGTATAGCAATTATTACAATAAGTAGTAATTTCAGCATTATACTTAGGCTTAGTAGTACCAGTTGACGGATTGGTAATAACCATTCTAGAATCGAAAGTAGCTTGATCTGTTATACTACTATGAGCAGATATAAACTCATCTCTAGAATAAGCATGTTGCATACATTCTATATAGCTATTATAACAGAATTCCCTTATAATCGGATCAGTACTATGTATTCTAAAGTATTGATTACGATTAATAGTCTCATATGTAAATCCAGATTTTATAAGTAAATCACCTTCCGGTAATATAAGTTTTCTATTGAATGAATCATGATCTCTTATAAACCATATCGGATTCTTCTTAACATAGTTAATCAGATTCAGTTTAAAGAATGATTCATCTTCTACAAACTGATAATTTCCAGTTAAAGATTTCCAATAGCCAATAGTATAGCAAGTTAATGTACGCTGTACATCTGCAACATTAGAATTTTGATTCTCTATATATTGATAATCTTTACCAGTCTTATCAATTCTTTTTCCAATCTGATAATATGCTTTATCATCAGGATATACTATTTCTACCCAATAAGGAGTTACAAATCCATCAATTCTGAAATGCTTATTGATATAATTAGATACCATTTTGGTAAACTTTTCAGAATCTATCTGTTTCTTTAGTATTCTAGATAACTCAAATTGGACGTACATTTTATTCATTACTTCATTAAAAGCAAACTGACAAGTAATATATGGAAAGTTAGAATCCAATTCGTCAGTAGTTCCATCTGGGTTATCTACTATATCAGATGTGGATTTTATAGACTCTTTCTTTACAAATCTAAGAGTATCATTTCCGGTCATATATTTTAAAGTAGTCAGTAATATATCCTTAAGAAATACTTCAGCATACTCTTCTGGATCAACCTCATTGGTTGATAATATGTCTTGCAAAGTCTTTCCCATATCATTTTACCTCATCATATTTCAAATATAGATTTAAGAGGAAACTTCTTTCTAAAAGCATCACCTAACTGTTTCTTTGCATCTTCATAGTTTATTCCAGGATTATCATCATTGATACATATAGCTTGTATATTTCTAGATCCTATACTTTCAACTGGATATTTAATACCAAACTTCATACTACAATAGTTATAGCTTATGGTATTATGACTATCATAGTTGTTTGTAAAGTACTGATAATAGGAATAAATATATTGATTTACACATGTGAAATTTCTAAACTGAGATATAGAAAGATATATCTCTGGTTTATACATTTCACCTACTTTAATTAAAGTAGATTTAAGCATAGGTACAAAACAATGTATAGGTTTAAAGATCCTATTAGGAGTGTATTGCTCTGTAAAAGGTATCTTTCTTTGTATCATATCCATACCAGACCTACATTGACACCTAAACTTATTCTCAGTAGAGAATTTTAAATTACTCTTGAAAACTATCCTAGGAACTCCATATTCTGTAAAGAAGTTTGTAGGAAGCATATTGTTTATCGGAAAGAAATCATCATTTCCATATATAATATAATCTGCTAAACCATCAATATTATATAAGAACGATTCAATGGTACATGAGTTGAATGTCGGTAAAAACATCTGAGGTATAATTTGATCATGGTAAACTATATGAAGTTTATCACAATTATAATTAAGCCAACTAGGTAATTGAGATTCAGAAGAAACAATAAAATGCACTTTATGTATCCATGGCATACATAAATCAATTCCTCTAAACAGATATTTTAAAGTATCCCAAGATCTAAATCTAGCAGGCTCATAAGGCTCAGGAGATACAGAATTATAAACTTTCTGCCATTCTGGATCTGAGCAATCTACATATGGAAATACCAAATCTATATTATTAATAAAATCTGCTTCTTGTCTCTTCTTATCCATAAGTAACCTCTAAATGTTGATATTTCGTTCGCCGCGTTTTTCCAATTCTTCTCTAGCAGCTTTATATAATATTTCTTTGAAATGATTCTTTAGATGCTCATTTCTAGCTTCTCTTTTTCCAAGAGAATCTTCTCTAAATCTATGTGTAACACCAAACCATACCATACCTTGTACGATTGTGTAGTTATAAAGCAATATCATGAAGAATTTATCTTCTCCTACAAATACTGGTTCACCAGTTTCTAATGTAAGAGTAAGATGCTCTGGAAATGTAATATCATGATCCAATAGAAATTGCCTTTTAAAGATATAAGACCAGATGTACCAAGTACCTCGATTTCTATCTTCAAATCTAATCGGCTTCTCTTCACAGATTATTCTATTATCTACAAGACATGGAGTTTTATTTTGACTTATATCTTGTAGAAACATATTAAAATGTATAGCCGGAGAATCTTTATATTTCTCTACAGCATATTCTATATTATCACAATACCCATTCTCTATTGTATCATCACAATCTAAAAACATGATGTAATCAGATTTAGCTTTTCTTATAGCTAAATTTCTTGAATAACATGGTCCATGATTCTCTTGATGAATAACAGAAAAGATAGAAGGATACTTCTTTGCAAATTCATCACATATCGTTCCAGATCTATCTTTACTACCATCATCTATAATAAGACACTTAAAGTTATCTCTTCCTGTAAATTGCTTAACCACACTAGATAAGCATTCTCTTAATAACTTAGAAGGAGTATTATATACAGGTATGAGTAATGTAAAATCCATCTATATTGTACCCCCTATATAATATAATCATAATATATTTCATTTATTTTAATCACCAGTAGGCTCTACTTCATCAATATCACCAAAATCATAATCTGTATCTTCCCAGTGATAACCGATAGAATCAAGATCATTCCAAGCATGTTCTCCATCACCTATCTTAAGAAGATTTCTAGTGATATCATATCCAGCTTCACCAATACCAAGTACAGGGTTATAAGTTTCCCAGTTAGCTGCATTATCAGCTCTTAACTGAATATCACAAGATGTGGTTACATTACCACCATATATAGCTTGAGCAGCACTAGCATCGAAAGCATATTTAAGATCTAACCAAGCAGTTCTACCATCACCAAGTTTAAATTTACATGTACCTGTTCCTATACCATTATCAGGTACTTCTATACCTAATTCACCTTCTTTAAGTATCGGATTAGTTGCATTCCATTCTGTAGTTGTACTACGTCTAGGACGTATTTTTGCAAACTGTGCCATAATTTATCTCCTTTACGTTGTGCTAGAATTGTCTTCTAATTCTCTAAGCCTTCTATAAAGATCATCATATTTAGCTAAAGCAGTATCAAACTGATCATACTTAGTCTCTAATGCATTAAGTAATGCATTATCGAAATCAGCTTTTAATGAATTGATCTCTGCTTCTATCATATCAGACTTAGCTCTAACGTATTCTCTTACATTTTCTACTCTTGTTACCCAATCATCATAATCTGATTTATTAACCTTACTGTCACCAGCAGCATATAAACCATCATCAAGAATCTTGAGCATATTGTCTGGTTCACCACTCAGAACAACTTCTCCGTGAATATTACCAGTAGCAACTGTCATAGATACAGAATCTGATCTTACACCAGATAAAGTAGAAGAATAGTCTGTAATACCGGTACTTTCACCAAATATTTCAAAGTATCCTTTATCTTCATTATACCTTAGTATTGTATTCTTATTTATCTTTACATCATCTGGTATATTTATAACCAGATCATAACCATCTCCAATGGTAAACGGTAATACTAAAGTTCTATCATTTATATTAAGATGTCTCTTAGCAGCATTTACAAAGAATACAGTACCAGCTTTATTAAGTATTGCTATTTGAGCTGGATTTTCTATATCAGCTACAAGAGTATCAGTATAATCGGTAAACATATGTACAGAGCCATCTGATTTCAAGATATAATACATATCAGCTACTGGATCAGTTGGCATTGTATCAGCTATAACAAAATCGTTTTCGTATTTAGTATCTCCGATATATAGAGTAAGAGTGTCATAAGCAAGATATATAAAACTGTCTGACATATCAGCAATCGGTGGTAATTCACTATCTTGACATACTCTTAGTACCTTATCAGCCATAATACTTCCTCCTTTACTACAGATTAATATGTAGTAAACGCTTTTATATTTTAAAAGTGATATCTCAATTATATGAGATATCACTTTTGTTTTTGTTATATTTTAAGTGATATTTAGTTATCATCATCCAAATTACCAAAATCTATATCAGCTGTTGACACATCTATATCACCAGATAATTCAGTAGCTTTAGATATCTTTTCCCAAGTTGCACCATTTTTATACCATAAATTGAAAGTATCTGATGCTAAATATAATTTTGGAAGAGCTGCGATTATATCTAATATCTGGGCTTCTGTATTTCCAGTGATAACATCAGAAATTTGAATACGTGTATTTCCATTATCTAAATATAAAGATCTTGTATCGGTTGTAAATCTAAGCTTTCCATCTGATACTGCAGGTAATTGTGATGATATACCTCTAGTAAGTATTTTAGGATAAGTAATTGTAGCAGCCATATTATTAACCTCCAAAACAAAATATAAAGTGGGAGGGAGTGACCTCCCTCCCACTAGGGCTCACTTTTACTTAAATGTGATCAAGCTGTAAAATCACCCCATGTACCAGCACCAGTAACAATAGCAGCAATGTTATCTGCGTTCTGGTCAGCCTTAGCTTCAACTCTATCAATCTCTGAATCTACATAAGAAGTTGTAGCATAAGCTCCGAGATCAACATACAGACCACCATCAGTTGTATCAAGCTGAAGTGCGTTTGTGAATCCCTGTCCATCTGCCTTAAGTCTAACAGTAGCAGTGATTACATTATCAGAACCAACTGAAACTGTAGCAGATGTTGTTGTACCACCTGTGTATACATCAACAAGTCCAGCTGCAGGAATTCTGATAACTGTATCAGGATCTGTAGAACCTGTTCCATCATTAAGATAGAGAACGATCTCCTTAGTTGCAGGATCATATCCGTTAGGAGCATCGGGATCGATGAAGATATCCTTACCGAGTGCGATAACTACATCATCACCATCAGATACAGGGAGTGTGATGGTACGTGTCTCAGGATCGTAAGTAGGTGTTACAACTACACCATGTACAGTTACATTCTGATATGTAGTCTTGTCATCAGCTGTAGAGAACTTGATTGTACCATCAGCAGTACCTGTAGCGATATCAGAAACAGCATCTGTTGAGAATCCAGCGATCTCCTGCTCAACGAAATCGTAAACAGCCTTAGCTGTAGGAAGCTGTGCATCTGTTGATGCAGAATCAATAGATGTAACAGTTGTCTTGCTAATTACAGTCCAAGCAGAACCATTCCAAGTTTCTGTTGTTCCTTCATTAGTAATAACATAGATCTTACCTGCAACAGGGTCCTGAGGCCTTGAGCTAACTACTGCAGCATACTCTGTGAAATCAAGAGTTCCCTTGTAGATCTTTCGTGTATCAGAACACCAGTAGAGGTAATTACTATTAGGTGTAGTAATAGCATTATACTGTGCCTGCGTACCTGTACGAAGAATCTGTGTATAAGTAATATTAGCAGCCATATTAAATTTCCTCCTTATAATAGGTTTACGTTTGGTCGATAATAAAACAACCAATTATATAGATGTTAGATTTTATCTTCTCACTGCTGATAAGTGGATTCCATGGGAGCCCATGAAGCTGTACTCATAGCAGTTACGAATTCTTCAATAGTTCCAGTATTACCAGCTTCTAACCAAGCTCCATATACTGAAAGTGACTGAATAAAGTCGGCTTCCGTTCCGGTATGACCAAGAGAAAGCCAAATTTCGTAAGCTGATTTACCCTCTAATGACTTCAAAAAGTCTGTTACTGTTCCAGTATGACCTTCTTTTATCCAAATATCATAAGCTGAATCACCAACTAATGAATTAAGAAAGTCTGCAACTGTTCCAGTATGACCTTCATCTAGCCATAATTCATAAGCAGACTTACCTGCAGGACCTATAAGTGAATTTAAGAAGTCTTCAACAGTTCCAGTATGACCTTGTTTCAGCCAAATCTCATAAGCTGAATCACCGTCTTTACCTTTAAAATCACCTATATAAGGTAACCTGTTATATCTTGTAACACCATCACCTACTTTAAGTAATTTAGTGTCATATTCATAAGCAGGTTCACCTTCTAACAGAATCGGATCAGTTCTTCTGAAAGCAGCAGCTCTACCTCTTTTGAATTGGAGGGGTTCATCATTTCTACGAGGCGGTCTAGGCGGACAAGGCCTAGTACCATAATCTATATGATTATTATTGAAATTCTCGTTCATATTATTCCTCCATTTTGATAATATAGTGGCAGACTATTTCTAATCTGCCACAACCGATGGCATATTATTTAATAATTAACTTATCACCTAATAATCCGTTAGTCTTATCATTAAATGAAACTGAACGAGATATCTTTACCCAGTTAACTGACTCATTGACAGTATCAAGAGTAGCTTCCTGAGCATCGAAACAACCAACTCTAAGATCTTCTACTCTAGCACCCTCATTGACATCAATAGTAACGTTATAAACCTTACCATGAGATTTATCAGCTACGTCTTCGTGAGGAGAAAGAACATCAAGATTCTTAATCTTTACTCCAGATTCTACAACAGACTTTGCATTCCAAAGAGTACCACGACATACAGAGCTAAAGTTCTCAATTTCACAATTTCCACTATATGTAACAGTAGAGTTATTGCAAATACCATTAGATCCACCTGTCTGAGCATATAATATCTTTGTGTTTACGACTTCTGCATCTGCAAATTCATCAATATAAACATAGCCATTTCCACCACCAGGGAATAAGCATGTACTAATTGTAGAATCTGTGATCTTAGTATGGCATCTTCTAACCCAATGAGGTGATGTCATATCAGGAGTCGGAGGATTCATATCCTTATTCTCAACATAGTTTCTAGCTTTAGCATTATCTGTAAAATCAACTGTAGAATTCTCTACAACGACATATGCATCATCAGTATGTACAGCTCCGATAGATCCACCAAGAGCTTCTGATAAATAGGTGCAATCCTTAACAGAAATAGAAGATGAACCAACTACTGCGAAAGCTTGATCTTCTGTGGGAACGAATACAGAACCAGCACAGATAGTTCCAAGATTCTTAGTTACACCCTTAACTGCAACATTAGTAGACTTTACGTATGTTCCATCTACAGAACCACCTACAACTGCTTCAGTTGCAGGATTTATAGTAATCTCTGTACCAGTAGCAGTATTCTTTACTACTACATTTCCATCCTCGTCTTCATATACAAGAACGGGATTACCTTCACATACTACACAAGAAGCTCCACCCTTCTTAAATCCAGGTACAGTTTCCTTATGTATCTCCTTACCATAAGTAAATACAGCTATAGGTGAGAAGTTAATAAGAGTTCCCCATACGAAACCATTCTTATCTACTTCTACATCAGTAACCTGTTCCCATACAAAATCAGAACTAGAATCATCTGATCCATCATCTGATGATCCACCATCAACACTACCATCTACATAATGTAATACAATTACATTATCATTTGGATCTACAGGCTCAGGAGAAAGAAGAGTCTTAACTCCAGGCTTACCTTCTACATCATAAGTACCAACATAGTTAGCTAAATATGTATTCTCGGGTAAAACAGCAAGTGCGGGACAATCTGAAGTGCCAATAGACTCCTCAAATGTTTTTACTGCTTCTGTAGTCTCGGGATCTGCAAATTTAAGCGAGAATTTAGAGCTAGATATGGGATATGATGATGCAAGAGGCATTATCTTTTCCCAAAACATCTGTACTCTACCTTGAAAGCATTTGGGTAACGTATATGACCACATATTATTTTACTCCTTTCATATTTTTAATTATTTATCCAATAATTTCTCCAGTATCATCGCTCTCATCCGGATATATCGGAGTAGGAGCAGGTGGAATAGGAGGGCATGGAGGTATAGGAGGCCAAGGATGAGGCCCAGGGTGTGGTCCGGGATGAGGAGGATTAGTACCAGGCCCATCTGCAGGCTTAATAATATCCTCAAGGTATACTATAGTATACCATCTGCAACCATCTTTACTAATCTGGAACTGTCCCTGATATACCCTAATATAAGGTATACCTGTATCTCCAATAGGTGTAAGTACTGCACCATCCGTTGCTCCTTTTCTCAGTATATTTATATCTAATACTGTCAATGGAGCAATTTTTGCATACTGACCAGCAAAATCATCAGAACCATCAACTATAAAATACCAACCTTCAGGTCTGGTACCAACAGTCTGGATATTGATAACTTTACCGATAATATGTTTACGAAGGCCATTACCATTCCAAGTAACATCAATTAGATCACCAATTGCTATATTGGCTTCTTTAGTGCTCTGATCATCAAATAATAACTTAAGATTCATCGATGACTGTGCAGCACAATTGATATCCATAAGCATATTAAAATACCACCTTTCTTAATATTTTGAAGAACTCAATTATTATAAAGTTCATAAATAAAATGCTCTGTAGACATATCGTCTACAGAGCACATAAGCTTTTATTTCTCTAAGAGTTTCTTATTACGTTCTTTGACACAAGTAATAACTTCTTTAATAGCATTTTTAAAGTTATCACTAGTATCTGCATCTAGCATAGCACAATAATACATTACATAGTACATATATGAATGCTGAATTATATTAGAAGCTGTATATCCAGATACCTGCTTACAGAAAGCTATAAAGAATAAGTCTATATCCTGCTCAGATACATCAGGCATATGTCTTAAAAGTACCTGCTTTGCTACAGTAATATCATATATATTATTACTTGACTTAGAATACTTTTCTTTAAATACCTTATATATCTTTCTAGGCATCTCCAGATCTATATGCCTAATCTTACACTTCTTAGCAAATTCTTTAAGAGAATCAAGAGATCTAGCATCATCAATCTGATCAACTACATTTAAGAATCTCTGCTTCTTTTCCGGATCTTCTATCTTCTCAGCTGCTTCTCTATAAGCTTTATTTCTTTCTTCTATATACTTGATAGAAGCTTCAGCTATATCTTTAGTAGACTTAGCGTATACATCAGACATCTCTTTAGCAAAGTCTTTCTTAATAGAACTTAATTTGATATTGGATATGAATTCGGCTATGAGAGATTCAGCTATATTGTTTCTAGCAAAGTTAACCTTAGATATATCTACTCCTATATTCAGTATACCAGAAGATCTAAGATAATTATCAATCATCTTCTTTATTTCATCCGGTAAAGCTCTATATAAACTAAATTCTTCTCCATTACATTTACGATTTACAACATCAAGCAAGTCTTGTAATGCTTCTTTAGATATACCAGCATCTTTAGACATCTGTAATAACTGATCTTCATTATTCTTATCAGACATAAAGTCAGTTATATCTTGCATTGTAATATCTCTATCGTTTACTTCTTCATCTTCTTCTAAGTTATCAGACTGAGCTTTATTTATCTCTTCAATTATATCATCAAGAGATTGTCTCTTATTATTTGTATCTCCAAGAAGCATAGTCTCACCAGTAGTCGGGTTAATAGTAGCATCTACTACTTTATATTCTCCCTTTTCTGTATTACCTTCATTCTCTTCTACACCATTATTGCTTGGAAACTGAATTATCTTCTCAGACGGAGTATCTTTAATAGCTTCATCCATCTGTCTAGAAATATCTTCTATCTGCTCATCTGTTAACTTGTTATTCTGATTAACTGAATCTTCAGACCAACCTGTATTCATTAATATTACTCTCCTTTAATATCAGTATTAGTATTTATATTAGCTATCTGCTTAGTTCTAGACTGTAATTTCAACTTTATTACAGTTAATACACTAGCCATATATCTCTGATCCGTAATGTATATAGCATAATGATTTTTATATATGTCTCCCCCATCAGTTAATAACTCATTAAGTCTAGTAGCAGCTTTAGCATCTACAAACGAAAATAATAACTGCTCTAATGATACATCATAAGAAGTCATATTTAATATAACTGTATTTAGATTCTGATGTATAAGAGCAAACTTTGGATCTATATATACTCTAGTATTCGGATCTCTATCCTTATACTTCTTGATATTATCGTCATGAATCAAATACTGATAGATACTATCAGAATTGTTGATTATATAATAGATAAAGAAGTCAATCATATAATTTGTAAATCTAGCTACAAATATATCATACATAGATCTAGCAATACCATACTGCTCCATCGGATCTAATGTTTCATATGCAGCATTAAACTGAAGATTATAGTATCTACATATAATTTCAATAACCTCTTTATATGTCTGAGATCTGGTTAATGTAATCTGATCTCTATAATCCGGAGAACCTTCAAGAATTAGATTAAACTGTCTTTCTAATATATCAACAAAGTTAGGCATGGGATCTTCAAAAGGCCTAAATTTCATTGATAAACTATTTTCTATAGAATGTATAATATAAGCAGAATCAAAATTTGATAAAATATTTCCAATTGCTGCATCAGTATCAATTGACCCAAAGAAATTATTTTGCATTTTTTGTTTCCTCCTCTGAAATATAACTACATTATTCCATAGTTGTATTAGTTTTATAAAACAAACTTTGAGCGTATAAGCATTAGCTTATACGCTCTCCGTCTGACTATATGAATAATTTACAATTCGGAACTAGTAATACTATTGTGGTGATAATACTACAAGCTCCTATTATTAATGAGTTATTTATATTATGTTTTAGTAAACATATTAGCTAGATTCCCTTGGAGATAAGTATCCCTTGGCATTCCATCATCAAAGAAAGAATCATCATTTGGATCTACAGCGCCAAACATATCCATTGGTAATGATACAAATCCTGGTTCATCATGTACATCACCAAGAGCATCTATACCAGTTTCAGCAACTATTTTAGATCTTAATTCTGGATGTTTAGCAAGAATCTTATTTCTCATTTCTATGTTTTGATACATATCTTGAGTTCTTGCTTCTTCGGCAGACTTATATTTATTAACCTCTTCTTCTACCCATTCAAGATCTTGTGCAAATTCAGATTCTTCATCCATAGTAAACTTATTAGTATCCAGAGTGGCTTTTGCTTCAAGAGCATCTTCCATCTCATATTCTTCTATTTCCAAATCTTCATCAGTCTTAATAGTTCCTTTTTGTATATGGTAATTCTCCATAAGGTTTTTACCTTCATACCATACATAAAGAGCCATTAAGTAAGAGAATACTTGGTCATCATGAGTCTTGTCAGAGTGTTCTACTTTACCACTCTTCTTAGTTTGCATACCTTGCATCTCTTGATGAATAATAGGAGCAATAAACTTATCTTTATGATAACGTACTCTTTCATATAGAATCTCTATAAGTCTAGCTCTAACTGCAGGAGTAGAATCTACACCATAAACTTTTACTCGTTTGGTATTACGTTTCATTCTAGCTCCATCAAAAGCTTCTTCAATTATCTTATCTTTTATTTCCCAGTATAGATTCTTCTTAACAGATGTTTTACATAATCTCTGAATTACAGATACACCAAAACCACCGTTACGCTCAATTGCAACTACACTAGATGGCATATACTTTGTAACTATTTCATATATTACTTCTGCTAAATCATCTGCAGGAATATAGTTACAATTTAGTGTAGCACATACTTTTGTTGATTTAGAATCTATAATAGTAATTGCAGAAGCATCTCTCATAGTAGCACCAGATACGTCAACTCCAATAATCGGAGGATATGTGAGATTCAAATCTTCATATATATTGAACGTATACTGTTTAAAACGTCCGAAGAGAAGTACCCTCTTCGGTTCTTTAAGAAATGTTTTTATCTTATCTAAATCATCTTGTAAGAATGCACAATCAGTAGCAGTCTCAGCCCATTCAAGCATAACTTCTCGTCTGATATCTGGCCAAGAACGACCCATTTCCTTAACCATTCTCTTGAAGTAATCTTGACCATCTCCAAGTTGCTGATAAGTATATCTAACAAAGAAGAATGTATTATTATGATTAGCTTCTCTTAATCCCTCTAATTGCTCATAAGTGAAGTCATAATATAATTCATTCCAAGGTGTAGCATCATTTCTTAAATTATAAGCATAAGTTCCGGAATCAGTCAATAAATCTCCAGGGGTAGTAGTAAGTAATATACCATAAGGAGAATTATTTCTTCTAGCATTCTCAGAAGCTGTAGAGAATGCAGGAACTGCAGCCATGAATACTTCTTTATTATAAGGAATGAAAGCAAACTCGTCGTAATACTGTAAAGGCTGAGTAGAACCTCTTCCCAGGTTATTAGCAGAATCTGCTGTTCTTGCACTAGGGAAAGTAACAATTTTGTTATTATTATAAGGATGCTGAATCATAACTACAGTATTTGGAACTTTAAGATGCTTACCTTCATTAGTAACAGCAGAAGACATCTGTAAATATGTCGGTAATGCATCTCTTATCTCTTTCAACTGTCTTAAATTCTTCTTAGAACCAGTATGATCTTTATGCATAAACATAATTTCGGAGTTGGTAGTACCAAAATTATAACACCATAGATATCTACACAATGCAGATATAGTTTTACCCTTCTGTCGAGGGAGCTCTAAGAATTGATTATAATTCAACACAAATAAGAAATTCATGGCAAGATTACCTCTGTGCAGTTTATATCTACTACCACCAGTGGCAGATCCACCCTGAGTCGGAATACGAACAACTTCTCTAATGAAATACCAATAATTTCTTCTACATTCGTTCATTATTCTAGCTTTCATAACAGATGAAAGATTAGGATCTCGCGGGTCAACACCCGCGAGTCCAGTATCTAATAAACTTAAGAAAAAGTCATTGTTTTGTATTCCTTTATTTTTCAAATAGTAATGCATATCTAGAAATGATTGATTAGTAGTTTCCTTTTGTATATACACAACCTGAGGCTTAACTAATTGATTCATTACAGGCATAATAAATCACCTCCATTAAAGCTCATCATTCATCATATCAGATGCTGAAGCTTCTCCATCTTCAGTTGCAGGGGGCTTATTAGTCTCTACATTTACTGTAGCTAACTGTAACAATCTTTCAACCTGATCGTAATTGATATATGTACCTAAGTAATCTCTTATGAATAACTTCTTAAACTCTGCCTTAACTTCCTCTGAAGCAGTACCAATATCATGCTCGACTATCTTATCAGCTAACTGAGATATATTATCAAGCAGCTGTGAAGTATTATTCATAGTAAGATATGTAGGAGGCGGAAGTACTATAAGAATTACACTATTATTCTCGCCAAATTCATAGTTATAAACTTTAGTGTAAATCTTTGTAAAGAACTTCTCCGTTTTACGCTGTCTAGTATATACTTTCTTAAGGAATCTTGTACTAGACATTGTAAATCTTATAGCAAAATCTTGCTGCATTGCTGAATTAACTAACTCTAATGGACAGCCAGTAGAGTTTACAGCAGCTTCTTCCATCTTATCCATTAAGTCTGTAGGAGTTTGTATATCTTGTCCCTGCATTACATCAAACTGGATCGGTGGATCTCCAGACTGAGACATCGGAATAATATAATCGTTAAACTTACCAACGATATTAAGTATATTATTCATAGACTCAATCTGTCGCATACCCATATTTCCCTTTTTAATCTGGGCAACTACATTCATCATAGTAGCAGCAACATTCTGTTCTACATTTTGCTTTACGTAATATATACGTTTGTCAGTAGAACGAGTAATCTGGGCAATAACATTTGTGAGATATAATAATATATACAGCATTGCAGGTATTAAAGCTCTTTCAAGATCTGAAACTCCTCTATGAGTCTTCTCATTAAGCTCAAAATAGCAATGTACTATATCTTCTGCAGGTATAAATGTAATACCAATATTATTACCTCTAGTAATATCAAACTTAGTCTGATATCTAAGTAAAGCATAGATTTCCTCTTTCAAGTCTTTATTCTTATTAATGAAATGAGTATCTATACTCTGAGAGATTCTAGCAGCAATAAATCTAAATGCTAACTCTTCTTGATTTTCTGACATATCATAAGCCATTCTTGATGCATTAGATATACCAGGAGTCATATGATGTCCACCACAGAATCCACATACACTTTCGTCTTCTTCAAACTCAAAGTAATAATATCCAAGTGGTTTCTTACCAATGTATACAGGTATTATATTCTCTCTAGGTAATCTTTCTAATACTGCACCTAAGAAGTTCTTATCAAGTTTATTAGCATCTCTATCTAATGACTTATCTACAATAAATCCATCATTAGATATACCAGATTGTGTCAATTTTCTATTCTGTTTTCCAACAGATTTGAATGAATTGATAAAATCTCCTCTAGCCTCTGATATTACTTCTCCATTAGACATCATTTCTGAGTATACTTCAGATAATGACTTTAATGATTCCTGAGCTTCTAGTGTTGTAGTAACATAAGTTTCATTTACAGAACGTCTAACTACATGCTCAGTATTGAAGTATAGATTCACAGATCCAAACTGTGGAAACTTACTACTATCTTCTTTTAATATTACATCTTCTACACTATTGATATAATTTTTAAACTCTTTACTCTCTTGAAATCCAGGTTTAAGGCAAGATTCCTCTATATATCCTTCAGCATAGAACTGATTAAGTCCTACAGTACTGGCATTCCTATCTTGTTTAAACAATCTCTGAAATGCTATATTATAAGGAACTACGTATATGAAATCTTCACCATACTTAGAAGTATTCATATAAGTCTTATCAAAAAATTCCTGAATATCATATTCATTCTCTAACTTTTTTACGTTAGAAGCAAATTTGACTGCTTCATCTTTGGAAGACTTAAGAGATTTAGGATTTATATAGTTCTTAGAGAAGTTATCAGAGCATAATACATTATCTCTCATAATCTCTAGAGCATCTAACAGTTTAGGCATATATCTACATATCAGATCATAATTGTAATTCTGAGCTGATATGAATCTATGCATTTGGTTATTACTGGCTAAAGTAGCCAGTAAGTTATTATCTGAGAATAAGTCTTGAGTACTAGATAGCAATTTCTTACTATTAGACATATTATCAGTATTTATTCTTCGCATCAGTTCAGACATACCATATTGTGAGCTAGTGTCTGACATCTGCATATTAGCTATAGAAGTATCTAAATCATCTAACAATTTATCGTAATTCTGTTTATTATCAGGTCTTGATACATATATATCTCTATACAAGCCCTTCATTTTTTGATCTAACAGATCAAGCTTTTTATTAATTCCTCTAGGTCCCGGAGATTTAATAATAGATCCCGAAGGATAATTATCAGGCATATTAGTACCTCCTTTCAATGATTATTATTATGTACTCCAATTCAATAAAAATAGGGGTTGAGGATAACCCTCAACCCCTACTATATTACTTACTATTATCTAGTACCCTGAGCATTGATAGCATTACTAAGAATACTCTTAGCATTCTGATCGTCATAATCACCAGGGTTAGTAAAACCACTGATAGTATTAGAATCCATGATACCATAGAGGTAATCAGCACTATCAAGAACTGTAGGATTCTTAACAGAATTATCAATACTGTATTCAACAACCTTCTCATTAGGTTTAACAGATACACCAGTAATCTCATGCTGAAGCAGATACTGAGCAGCCTTATCAACCTGATATCCGAAGATAGGGAAGCAGTTCCACTCGATACTAACTTCCTGATTGGTAATAGAATCTCTAGAACCATTATAGAGTGAAGATTCTGCTTTTGTAAGCTGGCAGTTAGCAAGTAACACAGCTCTCTCAAGACGAAGCATAGTATTATCTGTAGCCATGTACAGCATAGTCCAAACTTCATTCTCAAGACCAGGCTCAAGAAGACCATTAGCAATTAAGCCATGATATGTCTTAGCTTCAGTCATCGGATCTTTAAGACCAGTAAGGTAATACTCTGAATACTTCTGGATGAGTGCACCACGTCTTTCAAAGTACTGCGAACTGATCGTAACAGATGTCTCACGAGTAACTTTGTTGATCATACGCTGTGTGTTGATACCATCGGTTATTTCGAAAGTATCACTCTGAAGATCAGGAAGTCCCTCAAGACCTCTAAACTCGAACTCAAGCATATGCTTGAAACTAGCATTGAGATCCTTAATAGTTCCGTTCTGATCCCCAATCTTTCTCAGATACTCGGGAATACCAAGTACAAAGAGAAACTGATAACCTTTCTCATACTGGTCAAACTGACCAATCTGAGAGAAATCGGTTACACCACGGTAAGCCTTATACTGAGTAAGGTTGCGGGGAGTAACTGTATAATTATTAAAAATTCCAGGATTAATCTGTGACATAATTATCTACTCTCCTTTCCTTATTCATTTGATTCGTTAGCGAGATTTATTGCATAAATATCGAAGATTTCTGTCTGAGCCCAAGGATTGAATGCAACCTCAATACCAGCATAGAAAATCTTCTGTGCAGTTGCAAGAGGATCTGCAGCATAAGTAAATCTTAATACTGCGAAATTTGTAGCAAATTTCTCAAGAACCTTATTAACTGCCTCTGCGTAGTTGGAAAGATCACCACCAGATGAAAGAGCAAATCTCTGCTTAGGACAAGCAGTTCTAACGGCACGCATAACTGTCTGTACAGCCATTACGTTATTAGTATAGCTCAGTTCTGTAGTAATCTTCTGAGAAGTATAAGTACTCTGCATTACGCAATTATCGCCCTGGAATACAGCATAGTTAACTCTAAGCTCATCAATTGCCTCTTTCTGGTTAATAGAAGGAGAAACAACAGGTGTAAAGTTAACGGTACCCTTGATAGCATTTCTAAGAATGATACCATTGTATTCACCAGCAACAGGAGCGTACGGATTATTAGCAAATCTATCAACCATGATAGAAGATAAATCGTACATGCAGGTTACATAGATATTTCTCTTCGATACAGGATCTTTGATCATGTAATTCGTGCAGTAATCAGAGATAAGACGGTTAGCATAATCACCATAGAACTGATTATTGTAATCAGAAATCTGCAGGAGATTATTAACGTCAGTTGTGTAATCTCTAAAGTAGATGCAATCCTTTCTGAAGTTAACAAGATCAGCAATAGCAGTCTTTACTTCAATAGGATAGTTAGCATCGAATACAGCACTTACCTTATATTCGTCTACATCGAATATCTTCTGAGAGAATGTTCCGTTGAATACTTCAACCAGAGCCTGCTTTAAAGCATCAGTTCCGATAGGAGCAGCACCAAACGAACCATTAGATCCCTTAATAAGACCAAGACCAGTAGCAGCATCGGGATCAACTCCCTCATTGTCTACTATATATCCAGGAATTTCCTTACCAGCAAATGTATAACCATTTACAAGATCGTAAGTACGAAGAACATCAGGGTCCTGACCAAGAATAGTTGAAACCTTGTTAAGGAATAACTCAAACATAGTCTCAGGAATTTCACCTACTATCTGAGTCATTGTAAACTTATCAAGAGCATAAGCTACTCCCTTATAAACTACCTTTGGATCAAGTGAAATAGCCTTTTTCTCAACGATATTGGTTCCTTCATATACAGCAATAGTATAGAAGATAGTACCAATTGTTCTTGAAGTATCATAATCAGGGTTAAGTCTTACAGCCTTGATAGATTCTCCACGACCATTATCGGTATAGAAGATAAGAGGATATACACCATTAGCTTCGTCATATATTTCATCAAAAGCTTTAGCTTTTACTTCATCAAATGTCTTGCAATTCTCGATAGACTGAGCACTCCAAGATACTTTTACTGTAGGCTCTTCAGAACCAGATCCGCTTCCATTGTCAGAAGGAGTTCCTTCAGTAACAGTAGCAACAAGAACTAAATTAGCAAGTGTAGAATCTTCAGCAACAACACGCTTTGCAAGAAGTCTTCCACCAGCATCAACAATTCCCTTAGCCTGGATACCCGCCTGACCATGCTTAGCAAAATTCTGTACGCCATACATGTTATCAAAGTTAGCAGATCCTGAAATTTCTATAAGATCTTCTGTACCTTTATCGCAACTGAACACCTGTAGAAACAGAGGTGAGTCGTCGATAACATTAGGTGCAACAGTATTTGCAATTGCAGAATTATCATGCACGCGAAATAATGTAGCAGGATACATGTTTTTTTCCTCCTTATTAGATTTTTAACACATATAGATATCTACTCTGATGCCAGTCAAAATAGATTTTTAAATGCGTAGATTTTATATCTATGTTAAATTACACCAAGCCCATTTCAGGCTTGGTGTAATATATTTTCTTACATTGTAACAACTTTTTCGGTCGGAGAAGTTGGAATATTTTCCTTATCTTTAAGAAGAATAGCTGCCCTAACAGCCTCATCCCAATTCTCAGATGTAATAGCAGTATAAGGAGAAATAAACTTAGGTACCATTCTGATATCTATAGGTTTATAAGCATTCATATCTGACATAGATGTAGCTTTAAAAGGTCTACTTATATCATTCTTATCTCTGCATATAGATGCTATAAGAATACATATTAATTGTATATTTAGACCATAAGAGAATCCATTTAAAGATGCAGATTCCAAGAATAAACTCCAGAGCTTATCATAAGGAATTGTAGTAGGTATCTTGGCAGTTAATACAAACATCTTGAAAAACATCTCTACATTATCTATTAACTGTGGTACTCTTATCTGTGATACAACTTCATCACCTTTATGAAATTTCAATAATTTATAATCAGAAGGATCTGTAGAATCTAATTGAAGATTTTTTACAGTTTCTATTTCAAAAGGCTTACAAAGCATCATTGTTGGAAACTGAAAAGGCATTATCTTACTACGTTTACCATTCTTATCTATAATAGCCCAGTTACATACTCCAATCATAGATACATATTCACCAAATATTTCTGCAATGGGTATTTTAACTGAATTATTGAAATAATTCTCCGGTACATAAAAAACAAAAGTTGAATCAGGTTGATTAAATACAAGGGATTGACCCTCTAATGATAGAAACTTAGGTAAGTCCATAACTGTCACCTCCATTAATAATAAGTGGACATGACAAAAAATAAAAAGAGGTGGACAATTTGTCCACCTCCTATTTAATCTTCATTTGTATTATACTTAGGACATTTAGTTACTGATACAAGTTTTGTATATGGAGAAGTAACAACCTGCTTTATTTTACCCGGATTATCTTTATCTGGAATACATTTATTGGTAGATTTGATCTCTTTAGTATATAAACAAGCCTCTGTATCTGCAGATTGCATTATATTAATCTTTCTACCTGTACCTGTATATACATATAAGAAATCTCTCATATTACTAAGTAAGAAATTGGAATTCTTCTTGGTCCATTCATAATCTTCAGCTAACTGCTCTGCATCTTTAGTATCTAATCCTGTACTTCCTGCAATAATATCTTTAGCGAACTTTACTGCTTCATTATGAGGAGATTTCTGACCAATGTATCCCATAGATTTATCATAAACACCTATGGTGAATTCTTTATCATTAAGCATAGCTCTCATTACTTCTACTTCATCTACTTTATTTATAGATACTTGTTTAGTCCTAGACTTAATATCTGATAATACCTCATTCAAACTTCTGCTTTTCGATAATTCCATTGTCTTCTCCTTCCATAATCATATCAAATTGAATTGGACATCTTGGCTTTGGACTTTTTCCTTTAGCTATTAAAAACTCATTAAGATCTCTATCTGTTCCGGTAGTAAGTATATTATAAAACTCATTATTAGACTTACCCATATAATGTAACCTCTCTTAAGACACGTAATTACTTAGTTGTAGAAGTATGTGTAATTTTTTATTCGATTATATACTATATTTATGAAGTAAAAGCTATTTATAGAAAGGAGCAAATAAAAATGACAAATGAAGATCAGAAAAACTTAGAAGAGGAAGATGAGATAACAGAATTTGATATTATTAAAGAAATAGCTGTTAACATGAATGATGTAGTTCATGAAGTAGTAGATGAAGTAAATAAACACAATTACAAAAATATATCTTATGATCAAGGACTTAAACTTGTAGAGATTGCAATAAAAGCTGAAGAGATTAGAGCAATGCAGAATTGCTTTGATAGATTAAAAGAAAAAGAGGGAGAGGAGTAAGTAAATGTCAACTGTTGATTCAACAACCGATCTTAAGGAAATTGATAATACTAAAGATCAACAGACAGAAGTAAATGAAGATGAGATAATGGATATTCATGATCCAGAAATGATCAACATGGTCGGATATATAATGTCCAAGCTATAAGCAAATATCTGTAGATAATTTATATTGTATTTTCATCCGTTTATGATTATATATTATATTTATGAATCAATGTAATATATAATGAAAGGAGAAAGATATGATTCTTGCAGAATTCTTAAAGCTGTATGATAACTGGAATGGCTACACAGTTATCAATGATAATAACTTAAAGTTATATGCTAGATGTAAAACAGTAGCCTTAGCAGAAAACAAAGATAAGAATTACACAAAAGCATTAAATGCAAAGGTATTAAGTTTCGGCTTTTACGATAACGAGCTTACAATACGTGTAAACATGTAAACAAAAAGAATAAAGCAGTGAACTATATTAGTCCACTGCTTTTATTTTTTGATTCATTCTTCTTCTTCCATATCAAATTCAGATTCTTCGTAATCATATTCGGTTAAATCTAAATATAACTGAGCTTCCCCAGTATCTGTATTATGAAGAGATCTTACAATAACACAAAACTTATCAGAAAGATAGTCTAATAGATCTACAAGCCAAGCATTATTATCTACCTTAATCTCATAATAATAGAAAACTGTATCATGTATTTCATCATAAGGTGGAAACATAGATTGACATTTCTCTATAGAATATTCTTTCTCCAATAATTCATTATATACATCTTCTGGCAAATTAGATGTAATGAATATGGATAATCTATCATCTATTACATCTTCATCTTTACTCTTTCCAAAGTAATTAAACTTTATTTTTTCTGTAGTATCTTCTCTTATAGCAAGTTCTGACATATATAAACCTCCTAAAATAGTAATGTTTGCGATTACTAGTATATTATAAGCATTGTAAAATTAAGCGAAATTAAGGCCTAGGCTATTTCTAGCCTAGGCTAATCTCGTCAAAGAGCCGATATACACAAATATACCACCATCTTTAAATATATGTTATATTATTCTGCACCCATTTTCCAGTAACTTAGAATATTTGCAGCCTTCTGAGCAAGTGAAATCAGGGAACTTACATCTAGGACGTACAGTCATATCTTTACCTGGATTAAACTCTATCATAGAATTTATCATTTGCTTAACTGTAGAATCAGCATTAAATTCTTCTAATCCATAATAAAATGCCAGTATAGTATCATTAGTAATATCATTTATCTCAAGCTGAGCTCTAGCGCAACATCTTTCTTTACACTTAGCTATGAAGTCTTCTACTCTTCCAGTTTCTTCCACATAAAATAGTGTAGCTAATGGAAGAATCTCTTTTTCAATAAGAGAATTAAAATCTACTTTCCACTCTAATTCAAAAGGTGTATTACGTATAATCTTTGGAATGTAGCAATCGAATTCATCATCATGATTTCCACTGAATGTAGATTGAATCTTAAAATGTAAAGTTCTATGTCTTTCAGCACAAGCTATAGTTGCTAAAGATGCAAGATATTGAGTATCATATACCCATCCATAGTATTTGTTATGCTCCCATAAATTATCTTCGTGGTAGTAGTCCTTACCATATTGATTGAAGTCGTTGAAGAAAGTTATACCAATTTTCTTATTATCTACTAACGGAAAATTAGAATATTTATGAAGTGTATTATCATATTCTCCTAATTTCAATACTTCAGCTATTTGATCAGCTAATTCTACTGCTTCTTTAGCCATACGATTATAGAAGAATAAATGAGGGTATCGCCTTTGAAATTCTGGATTATTTATCTTATCAGCAAGATCATGGAGCCATATACAAGTTAATACTGCTCTATTAAACGGAACAGTATATTCAAATACAGTAGGTACAAATGCAGACAGCATATATCTTGCATTTTCTCTTGCAAGCTTTTCAGTTTCTTTTTCTGTATAAGCTAAATCTCCAGTATAATAACTCGAAATCAGCTTTTTGAATATCTCAGTCCATTTAGTATAGAGATTCTCTTCTAACTCAGTCTCTGGTTTCATTACTGTATATCTACCAGATTTTTCAGAAGTAGAATACAGATTAAGAGAATTCAAAGTCATAGCCATCATCTTAGAAGTATGAATAATAAGATTTACATGCTCATGCTCAAATACACTACTATGCCCAGAATGGATATTATTATTAGCTCTTTTATTAGCCTTATCAATATTCTGTATTCCTTCTTCAAAGTAATCATCCGGCATATAGCATATACCAGCTGCTTTACCAGAGAAAGTTAAAGTCTCCTCTACAATATGCTCGTTATCTGTTGTTTCTACTGTCTTTCCTATTAATTTTACTTTGCTCATACTCCTCTTCCTTTCCATAATGATATATGATATGATATTTTTACTTATGATAACTTCAGTATAATCAAAATCAGTAAGGAGGTTTTATATTATGACTGAAGATTTATCTAAAACTGTATGGGATTATTTTTCAGCTAAAGGATTAAATCCATTTGCTATATCTGGTATACTTGGAAATTTATATATAGAATCTGGCTTATCTTCAAATAAGTTAGAAGATTCAGCACAGACTAGATTAAAGATAACCAGTGAAGAATATACCAAGATGGTAGATAATGGTCAATATAAAAACTTCGTTAAAGATATAGCTGCATATGGGATAGCTCAATGGAAATATTATAAAAGAAAAGAATCTTTATATAACTTTGCTAAAAAGAATAAGAAATCTATCAGTGATGTATATATCCAGTTAGATTTCTTATGGTACGAATTTGCAACTTCGTATATAAACATGCTTACAGAATTAAGAACATGCAATTCTATATACAATTCATCTAGAATAGTTTATCTTAATTTTAAAAATCCAGATATACAGAATACTGTAGCTATAAATCAGAGAGCAGAAGAATCTATTAAGTTTTATAATAAATATGCTGCACCTGTAGAATATACACCTGGAATATATAGATCTAATAACGGTACAGATTATTCTTCTGTTTTTGACCCTATATATTATTACGATTCATATGCTGATTCCAGATCAAGATGTGGTATAAATACTGATAAATTGTTTAGAGACTTTTTATCTTTTGGCATATCTCTTGGACGTAGGGGCAATAATATATTTGATCCAAAGATATATAGAGCTAATAATCCAGATTTAGATGAAAAGTTTGGTGATAACTGGAGTAGATATTATCTCCATTATATTGCTAGTATTACAAATAAAGAACCTATTTAAACACAAAATATAAGCACTGAGGTTTTCATACCTCAGTGCTTATTCGTCTTTATATTATATGGTCATTATGTACTTTAAACTTCCAATATTTATTGTCATTTGTCCAGATTTCAAAATGATTGTCAAACTGATTATATTTCACCCTGCATATTTGTGGAGATTTATCACAAATTTCAATATATGCTTCTCGTGGAATATCATAGTTATGGTACATCATCAATCTATCAATCTCGTCTGAGTACATTATCTGTCTGAAACAGTACCCTTATCTAATAGATAAGCTTTCAGATTAACTTCAGCTTTACGTAATTCATCCAGATGGTTACCATCAATACTATGACTTAACAAAGCAAGAAGAGCTTCTTGAGTTACTCTGTTTCCACGTTCAATAGAATTAAGTCTTACATTATCTTTATCAAGATGATTCTCTATTATCTTAATTCTTTCTTCAAGTGCAGTAATTCTCTGATTCTGATTCTTTTCAGGTCTATAAGCAAATTTAGCAGCAGCATATATCAGAGTAATTACTGTAGCGAGTGATGTAAAAACACTACAAAATTGTAATATATTATCTATAGTCATATTATAATTCCTCCTCTTTTATAAGGTATTATACTGTCCATATATAAGGAATGTTCTTGTTACTTGTAGATACATAAGAATTCTCTAGCTTTTCTATTATATCTGATCTCTTATTTGCTACATCTTGTAACTCAGATAACTTCAGATCTACATTAACAAATACAGTTTCAAGACCATCAAAATATCTTAAGTTCAATGCTAAGAAATTAGCTATATCAGCAAAAGCTAAAGATTCAAATGTCTCCATCATAGTAGGAGAAATTGTTGATAAGCTGCTATGTTGAACAAGAAGAATTACAGTAAACGAATTAAGATCGTAATTAGTATTACCCATTCCTTTAAGAGCAAATCTATTCGGATATTCAAAATCTATATATAATCCCCTATTATATAAACTAGACATATCAGCATTCATCTGAAGAGCTAATATGTTTTCAAATGTAGCTGTCGGACAAGCGAATGAAGGATAATAATATCCACCACCCATAGATGTAGCACCTAACGATGAATTGTTTGTCGTATAATCCATCCAGTCTATATCCATAATACCAAGAAGTTTAGCTCCTTGAAGTACTTCATCTTTTATATAATACCACATGGTATTATCAACCATCTTCTTATCTACAGTGGTATCATTGATAATCATTCTTAATCTATTTGGGTAATATCTAGAAAAAGTTACAATGGTATCAGTCATAACTATCTGACCCCATTTTTCTTTATTAGCCCACTCTGGTAGATGTGGTACCAGAGGAGCTAATCCCAAACGATTTTCGCATTTATTCAAAAGAAGAGTCATATCATTGGATAAAGCCATATTATGTCACTCCTTTCGTATTTATACTTCAAATATGTCCTTATACTCATTTGAATAATTCATAAGCTCGTTATGTATATATGATTCAAGATTTATAACAAGAGTATCTCCAGCATTTGTTGTAAGTAAAACTTTAGTTCCTGCTTCGTTTACCTTAATTCCAGAATAAGCAAAATCAAAGCATTCCTGAACAAATTTAAGATTATTAGAAGATGATTGAATGAAATTTATAATATGATCATTTGTGATAGGTATAACTACACCTTCTGTAGCAACAGCTTCTTCATTAAGAGCTATACCATCATTTGTTTCATCTAAAGTTCCACTCTTTCTATCCTTCATCATTTCCTGATATACAGTCTGAATATGAGTTTCAGGAGCTATAACTCCTCCATTCTCTTGTACTATACCAGTCATATAAGCATGAGGATGAGAAGGATATATTACTTGATCCCAAGTAATAACTCTAAGATTCTTAACTTCACAACCACGTCTAGTCTGTTCTACAGTACCAAGAGCTCTTAAACTCCATGCAGGGAAACAATGCTCTTCAAGATCTGCACTAAATGCTTTTCCATATTCATTATTAGTTCCGATAGCATGAGCCATTACATTATCACCATCAGTCCATAACTTAAGGAATCTAGCACAAGTAAGCTGATCATTTATTATACTCTGTCTAGCTAATTCTTTAGAAAGAGGATGACCTAATTCAGCTCTAAGATATCCAGCTCTTAATAATTCAAGAGTTCTAGGAGCAGTTAACTGAGGAAACAATTCCTCTTTTGCGTAATAACGTCCATTTCTATTTTTCTCATCTGCAGTTTGGAGTACAGATTCGCAAACAAGTTTTCCATTTATTCTCTTACCAGTAATTTTGGATTCTATATTACTAAAATCTGATTCCAAAATTATCTGTCCAATATTAGGATTTATCATTGTAATACTCCTTTCTAGAAAGTAATTTATTATGATAATTTATATGAATGTTGCTCTAATACATAGATTATTCTTCTACATTCTCCACTTATATATAAATTGCCTATGAACTTTTAAGGAGGAAAACTATAATGGCTAACTCTCCAAAGATATATTTAAGACCAAAGAGAGGCAAAGGAACAACGGCCTCCAGAAATCATCTTCTTCTTAGAAGAGGTGAAATATTTTTAGAAATACCAGAGACTGGATATAGTACTGATTTAGGAAAAATAAAAGTCGGCGATGGATTTACAGAATATAGCCAGTTGGAATACTTTTTAGATAATAGTAGATTAGGTACAAAGACAGTTGGATCAAGTACAAATCCCATATATCTTGAGAATGGTACACCTAAAAGAACAGAAGAAACTATAGGTAGTGGTATAAAGCCTATATATTTAAAATCTGGTAATTTAACTTCCAGTGATTCTATAGTAGGTAGTAAGATTCGTCCTATATACATGGATAATGGATCTATAAAAGCTATAGATACAAACTATACTGGTGACGGAACATATGCTGATTCTGCACATCTTGCAGATTCAGATCCCAATGCGGCAGTAGATGTATTCTACGGTGGTACTGGAGCAAAGAACTTCAGAGATGCTGCAAAGACTCTTCATAATGCAACATTTAAAGTTACATTATTAGCTTCAGATTGGACTCAAGAAGCATCAACTGGATATTGGGTTGCAAGAAAAGCAGTTACTGGTGTTAGAGGTGACATGAATTATAGACCACCTTACGTTATTTTCACTAGAATAAAAGAGAAAGATGATGAAATGAAAAAGAATCTTGGTCTTATAAGTACTGGTGAAACTGAGGATGGATATGTTACCCTTATATGCTATGGTGCAAAACCTACATATGAACAGTTACCTCAAGGATTTACTGTATATATTACAGAAGCCAATGAATATGACTACGATGCTTCAGCATCAAAAGATTATTGATAGGGAGGGACTTGATGTATGGCATCTAAATTAAAACCTAAGAGAGGCTCTAAGGCTAGAGCCGAAGAACTTAATATCTTACTTGATGCTGGTGAAATATTCTTAGAGAAACCAGAAAATGGGTTAGGTACAGGTCCTGGTAATATTAAAGTAGGTGATGGTACAACACGCTATGTAGATCTACCTTACTTTATAGCTAGTGAATCTATCAGTTATGATATAGATGAGCTTAAAGAAAAAACTGCTGAACTTGAAACTGTAACAACAAATCAAGGTACTAAGATTCAAAATTTAGAGCATGATTCAGAAGAGCAAGATGGTAGACTTGATACTTTAGAAACTACTACAGCTCAGCATACTACAGATATAGCTGCTAATAGTAATAGTATATCTAGTTTACAAACTACTGTAGGACAACAGGATGCAGATATAGATCAGAATACTG
>Ga0326512_10000689_pt1 | contig 28767 bp, 45 predicted proteins | sample 1_2617_0518_D_FD_203652 | JGI IMG/M metagenome (GOLD analysis project Ga0326512, IMG submission 203652) | Bovine rumen microbial communities from UC Davis, California, United States - 1_2617_0518 | ecosystem: Host-associated > Mammals > Digestive system > Stomach > Rumen | place: USA...
TATATTAGGAATACATATTGCTGATGATTATTTAGATTTGGTTGCAACCGGACTTACGGGCGATATGATGGATGTTCGCGCTTTTGAAACTAAAGAACTTATAAAAAGAGGATTTGCAAATATTCAAAATCCTTTTCTTCAAGGAATGATAGATAGAGATTAGTTTCATTTCTCTGGTGAAGTTACTTAGCATAAAGTAGCATTTTATATAGTGCCTTTAATTAATGCAGTAACAAGAGTCGGTACACTTGAGAATAAATAGATTTTATTTGAAAGCATGCTTGAATCTAGAGCTAATGTTTTAATTCCATCAACCAAAAGAGGAGAAAAAGGTAAAACAGAAAAAGTTGTTACGCAAGCAATTCGTATGTGTAATAATGTTAAACGAGCGCAGACAACCGAACGAGATAATAATTTAACTAAAGTAAAGTAGTTAATTATGGATAATAATTTACTTTAGCATAAGATGCTAGTAGTTTGTTTACGACCCGAAGATGCGGCTAATAAGAATTTAACTGGCTTAATAGCAAATGAAATTGCTAATGAATATTAGCGACCAACTCTTATTTTAAATGAAATTATTGATGAAGACTAGAAAATTCATTATGTAGGTTCTGGACGTAACTTTGCCAATTCACCAATAGAGAGTTTGAAAGATGAATTAACATCTACCGGAATTATTGACTGGGCGCAAGGGCACCAATCTGCGTTCGGCTTCTCAATTGCAGCTAAGCGTTTAGCAGATTTCCTTCGAGCGACAGATCGGCTGTTTGCGCATATAGATTTTACTCCTACATATTTAGTAGATTTTATATTTTCTGCTAATGAAGATAATTATGCAAATAAAGTTTTAGAACTAGCTAGTTGTGATAATATGTGGGGTTAGGCTCTAAGTGAACCTCTAATAGTTATTGAACATATTAAAGTCAATAAAGATAATATTACTCTTATGTCAAAAGATAAAAATCCCACATTAAAAATTACTACTCCTTCTGGATTAAGTATTATAAAATTTAAATCTAATGAAGATGAATATAATAAATTATTTTCTGAAAATGGATATATAGAAATAAATGTTATTGGTACTTGTGCTTTAAATGAATGGATGGGTAATATAAACATTTAGCTTTTGGTAGAAGATTATGAAATTGTTGGAAGAAAGAGTTATTATTTTTAAGATAAAAAATTTTGGGCCGGTCGGTCACAAGCAAGAAAACCGTCAGCCCAAATTAAAATACAATTTAGAAATTTTTACTGGGAAAGGAGGAAATTGAAATTGACCTTAACAGACAAACAGAATCAAGGATTGCATATTGCTATTGAGCGTTACAATAGTAAAGAGAAATATACAGTGATTGCAGGATTCGCGGGAACTGGTAAAAGCACGCTTGTAAAGTTCATTGTGAACGCTTTAGATGTTGCTGAGGATAAAGTAGCATATGCTTGTTTTACTGGTAAAGCTGCTGAAGTGTTGCGCAAGAAAGGTAATAAAAATGCAATGACTTTACATAAATTATTATATGAAAGTATTCCTAAACCTGCTGGTGGTTATTATCATAAACCAAAAGAAAGATTAGATTATACAATTGTAATAGTTGATGAGATTAGTATGGTTCCTAAACAATTGATTGATGAGCTGTTTAAGCACCGAGTATATGTGATATGTCTAGGAGATCCATTCCAATTACCACCGATCTCAAAAGACGATGATAATCATTTATTAGATAATCCACATATCTTTCTTGATGAAATCGTGCGGCAAGCCGCAGATTCAGAAATTATTCAGTTAACAATGAAAATTCGTAATCAAGAATATGTTGATTTCTATAAAGGTAAAGAAGTACAAATTTTACCAATGAGCGAATTAAGTACTGGTATGATGCTATGGGCAGATCAAATTATTACTGCTACCAATGCAAAACGGACTGCTATTAATAATCAAATGCGCGCATTATTGGGTAAAGGTCCTTATCCAGAAGCAGGAGATAAGTTAGTGTGTTTACGCAATTATTGGGAGGATTTTAGTATTTCTGGCGATCCATTGGTTAATGGTACTACTGGAATTTTAGCTAATAATTTTGATAGTCAAGTTAATATTCCTCATTTTATTAAAAGTGATATAAAAAAATTTGATGTAATAGTTGGTGATTTTATTACTGATGATACGATATATCAATCTATAGACATAGATAAACAAATGTTATTAACTGGTGAGAAATGTTGCGATTGGCGTTTATCATATCAATTGGGTAAGTTACGTCCAAGAATAGGCGATATAGTGCCTAAAGAATTTGCTTATGGATATGCATTGACTTGTCATAAAGCACAAGGTTCCCAATGGGATAAGGTTTTAGTATTAGAAGAAACTTTTCCTTTTGATAAAGTAGAACATGCTCGATGGTTATATACAGCTGCTACTAGAGCAGTAGATAAACTTGTAATTGTAAGAGGTTAAAAAATGGTATATATGGGAAGTAAAGCAAAATATGCTAAATATATAGTACCTATATTACAAAAAACTATTAATAAAAATGATGTAGATACTTATATTGAATGTTTTGTTGGCGGAGCAAACATTATAGATAAGATATAGTGTAAAAATAAATATGGTTTTGATCGCAGTGATACATTAATTGCGCTTTTAGATCAAGCTTCTAAAAATTTTGATTTAATACCGGTCTCTGGTTCAAGAGAAATGTGGGATAAAGGAAAGGCTTATGTAAAAGATGGAATTATGCCAGAAGATATGTCTTTAGCGGATATTGGAGCTATTGAATTTTTTGCATCTTATTGCAAAGGCGGTTTTCCAAGAGGATATGCTAATAACACATCTACAAGAAATTATTATAAAGAAGCAAGAGAGAATTTGCGCCAATAGGCTCCAAATTTAAAAGGAATAACATTTAAATGTCAAAATTATTGGGATTTAGATCCTAATATTTGTAACGCGGTTATATATTGCGATCCACCTTATCAAAATACTAAATTTTATGGATATACTAAAGATAAAATGGACTATAATAAGTTTTGGAATTGGGTTAGAAATATAAGTAAAAATAATTTTGTTTTTGTTTCAGAGCAAAATGCTCCAGAAGATTTTAAAACAATTTGGGAACAAGAGGCTATCCGCACGGTAAATAAAAGTAATGATTTTAAAGCCATGGAAAAACTTTTTATTTATAAAGAGGGTAAAGGTAATGAATGTTTTAATAGCTTGTGAAGAATCTCAAAGAGTTTGTATTGAATTTAGAGCTAAGGGTCATAATGCTTTTTCATGTGATTTATAGGAATGTTCTGGCGGTCATCCAGAATGGCATATTAAAGGTGACGTGTTGGATATTATTAATGGACATAATGTTTGGTGCGCTCCATTTCCTCTTTTTCGGACGCAAGACGGGAAATACCACGACTTACCGAAAAGATGGGATTTAATTATAGCGCATCCTCCTTGTACTTATTTAACTTGCAGCGGAAATCGTTGGTTTAATGTTGAAAAATATGGAGAAAAAGCTTTGGCGCGTATAGAAGCAAGAAAAGAGGCTATTGATTTTTTCATGGCTTTTGTAAATGCAGATTGTGATAAAATTGCCATTGAAAATCCAATAGGCATTATGTCAACATAGTACAAAAAACCAACACAAATTATTCATCCTTATTACTTCGCGGAAAGTGAAGATAGTATTGACTGTACTACTAAAGCCACTTGTCTTTGGTTAAAGGGTTTGTCGCCCTTAACTTATACTATAAAGTTTGAGCCTCAATATATTACTCGTGGCGGAAAAAATTACTCAAAATGGTATTTAGCAACTGAAAATTTACCTAAGAATGTAAGAGCTAAAGAAAGAAGTAAAACTTTTTTAAGTATCGCAAAAGCTATGGCTGAGCAATGGGGATAATTGAATTTTCAGAAAAAATATGTTATAATATATAAAAAGAAAAAAATAAAAGGAGAGAAGTTTTTGAATAATTATTTTGGAGTTCATAATCATACAATGTATTCAAATTTACGTCTTCTCGACTGCATAAATGAACCAACTGCATTGATAGATAAAGCTATTGAATTAGGACTATCTGGTATTGCAATTACTGATCACGAATGCCTTTCTGCCCATATGACAGTAAATCAATATGCAGACAAAATTCATGAGAAATATCCTAATTTTAAGATAGCTTTAGGAAATGAAATTTATCTTACAGATACAAGGGATAAAGGGCAGAAATATTACCATTTTATTCTTATCGCAAAAGACTTATTAGGTTATAAGGCTTTAAAAGAATTAAGCTCTATTGCTTGGTATAATGTATATGTTGATAGACGTATGGAACGAGTTCCGACTCTTAAAACTGAATTAAGTCAAATAATTAAAAAATATAAAGGTCATGTAATTGCGACAAGTGCTTGTATTGGTGGAGAATTATCACAAAATGCTTTGGCGATGGTCCAAGCGCAAGAAACTAATAATATTGAAAATGCCACTCTATATTATAATAGAATCCAAAATTTTATAGAATTTTGCTTAGAGACTTTTGGAGAAGATTTTTATATTGAGTGCGCACCCTCTACTTATCAAGATCAAATAAAAGTAAATAAGAAATTGGCAAATATTGCTGCTGCTTATAATATTCCAATGGTTGTAGGAACGGACGCGCATTATCTTACGGAGAAAGAGCGTCCAATTCATACTGCTTATTTAAATTCAAAAAACGGTGAACGAGAAGCGGATTATTTCTATCGTTTTGCAAGACTTATGGATTATAAAGAATGCAAAGATTTATTAGCAATTTCTTTAGGAGAGAAAAAAGCAGAAGAGATTCTTGAAAATACAAAATTAATTCAAGAAAAAATTACAAATTTTTCTCTTTCAAGAAAGCAAATTATACCAAAAGTGCAAGTTACACAATATAAAAAAACTTTAGACTATTTTGAAGATTTAGATAAATTAAATATTAAATGGCCTACTATAAAGAAATTACTCTTATCTGATATAGACCAAGAAAGATGCTGGATAAATGATTGTCTGATTAGTATGGTAGATAAAGATTTTATTAATAATGAAACTTATTTAGACAGATTGGAAATTGAAGCTGATATTATTGATTTTATAGGAAATAAATTAGACGATTGTTTATTTGCTTATTTTAATACTTTCAAGCATTATATTGATTTATTTTGGAATTGCGGCAGTATTGTAGGTCCTGGGCGAGGAAGCGCGACAGGCTTCTTGTCAAATTACTTATTGGGTATTACCCAATTAGATCCTATTCGTTGGGGCTTGCCTTACTGGAGATTTTTAAATAAAGAACGAGCTGAATTGCCCGATATTGATATTGATTTAGCCCCAAGTAAGCGTCCCTTAATATTTCAAAAAATACGAGAAGAGCGCGGTGAATTTGGACTTATTCAAGTTGCTACATTTGGCACTGAGGGTACTAAATCCGCTATATTGACAGCTTGCCGCGGATATAAAAATGAAGATTATCCAGAAGGTATTGATGTCGATGAAGCACAATATATGTCTTCTCTTATCCCTTCTGAACGTGGATTTTTGTGGGATATAAAAGATGTTGTATATGGTAATGAAGAAAAAGGTCGTAAGCCAATTACCACTTTTATTAAAGAAGTTAATCAATATCCAGGGTTATTAGATATTATTATGAATATTTCCGGTATTGTAAATAAAAGAAGTTCTCATGCTTCTGGAGTAATCCTATATGGTGAAGATCCTTATGAAACCGCTTCTTTTATGAGGACGCCTAGCGGAGATTTAATAACATGTTTTGATCTCCATCAAGCAGAGACGGCCGGAGACACGAAGTATGACTTTCTTGTTACAGAAGTCTCAGATAAAATGATACAATGTCTCAATCTTCTTACTGAAGATAAAGTAATAGAAAATTTAACTTTAAGAGAATTATATAATAAATATCTTCATCCTGAAGTAATAGATACAAAAAATCCTGTAATTTGGGAGCATTTGGAAGCTGGAGATATCTTAGATGTATTTCAATTTAATGAAGGATCTGGTTTAGCTATTGCAAAAAAATGTAAACCTCAAAATATTTTCGAAATGATGGCGGCGTCAGCTATGATGCGCCTAATGTCTGAAAAAGGCAAAGAAAGCCAACAAGATAGATATGCTCGCATCCGCCATCAAGGGTTAGATGTTTTTGAAAATGAAATGCTAAAACGAGGTTTGCCTGATAATACGCGGTTGGCCATGCACAAGTATTGTGATACTTATTATGGTTGTGTTCCTATCCAAGAGCAGATGATGGAAATTTTAATGGATAAAGATATTGCCAATTTCACTCTTGCAGAAGCTAATGCAGCTCGTAAAATAGTTGCAAAAAAACAAATGAATAAAATTCCTCAATTAAGACAGCAAGTGCATGAGCATTTTGTAGATCAAAATGTAGCTAATTATATTTGGGAAACTGCTATTGCTCCTTCCCTTGGATATGCATTTAGTAAAAACCATTCTTTGCCATATTCTTTTGTAGGAGTACAAACTATTTATTTAGCAACTGCTTATAATCCTATCTATTGGGATACTGCTTGTTTAATTGTTAATAGTGGTTCTTTGTCTAGTGATAATGATATTGATATAGATGATATTCTTGATGGTGAAGTAAATGAAATAAAAAAGAAAAAAACAGTTGCCACAGATTATGGAAAAATTGCGAAAGCTCTTGGAGATATAACGCAAGCTGGTATAAAAATTAGTTTAGTTGATATTAATAAATCTAGCCTTGGATTTAAACCAGATGTTGAAAGTAATTCTATTCTTTTTGGTTTAAAAGCTATGTTAAATATAAGTGATGACACGGTAAAAAATATTATTGAGCATAGACCATATACTTCTCCAAAAGACTTCCTATTAAAAGCTAAACCAACTAAACAAGTTATGATTTCTTTAATTAAAGGCGGAGCTTTTGACAATTTAATGGATAGAAAAGAATGTATGATTTGGTATATTTGGGAAACTTGCGACAAAAAGAAACGCTTAACCCTTCAAAATATGGCGACTTTAAATAAATTTAATTTATTACCAAAAGATACAGAAGAACAACAAATGGCTTATAGAATTTATGAGTTTAATCGTTATTTGAAATCTATTTGTAAAAAAGATAGTATTACTTATTCTTTAGACGAAAGAGCATTAAACTTTTTAACAGAAATAGATTTTTATAATTATGATAATAATGAACTAAATGCTAAAATTTGGGATAAGGTATATCAAACTTGGATGGATGTATATAGAAATTGGCTTGGCGCGAATCAACAAGAAATATTAACTAAATTAAATGATTTAATCTTTATGGAAGATTGGAATAAATATGCGCGAGGATCTTATTCTACTTGGGAAATGGAAACTTTATGTTTTTATTATCATCCACATGAATTAGCAAATGTTAATAATAGCCATTATGGATTTTATAACTTTTATAAATTACCCGAAGAACCAGAAATAGATTATTCTTTTGTTAAAGGCGGAAAGAAAATAAATATTTTTAAGTTATATAAAATTTGTGGCACTTGTATTGCAAAAAATAAAACAAAAAGTATTGTTACTCTTTTAACTACAGATGGAGTTGTTACGGTTAAATTTAGAAAAGAATATTTTTCTTTATTTGATAAGCAAATTTCAGAACGACAGGCGGATGGAACTAAAAAAGTAAAAGAAAAGTCTTGGTTCAATCGTGGAAATATGATAGTAGTACAAGGATTACGGCGCGGCGATGATTTTGTTGTAAAAAAATATGCGTCTTCTGGCGGTCATCAACTTTATAAGATAAATGAGATTAAAGAAAATGGTGATTTAGTATTAACTCATGAAAGATATAAGGGAGATATAGAAGAAGATGCAGATTGAAGAATTAGTACAAAAATATAAATATAGAACGCTCCCTAAAGAATTGTCAAAAGTATAGAGATAGATTTATTTATCTGAACTTCCTTCTTTTTTTAAGTTAGAAGGAGATTTAGATTGTAAATTATTTGATAAAAATTATAATTTAGTAGCTAATGGATATTCTCGTATAGTTATAGGAGATTATGGCGCATATGTAGAAATTCCTTTAGATAAAATGATAATTGATAATTTAATAGTAAAACCAGGGCAAGAATATAGGTTTTATTCAAAGTATTCTAATATTAAATATCATTGGTATTGTTTAAAAAACAATGAAAATATAAAAATTTATTATTAGAAAAAACCTGTTACATATGCTGACTATAAACCAGAAAATTTTTACATTTCACCTTATGATTTAATTATAGAAAAGGAATAAAAAATGATAGATAAAACAATAATTTGTATAGTGGGCAAAGCTGGAAGCGGCAAAGACACTATATTAAAGTCAATTTGCGATATAGCTAAAAATAAAGTAAATCCTATAATTAGTTACACTTCACGTCCAATGCGATAGGGCGAAATTAATGGGAAAGATTATTATTTTATTACCAAAGAAGAATTTTTAAATAAAATTCAAAATAATGAAATGATAGAATACACTGAATTTAATGGTTGGCTCTATGGAGTGGCATCAGATTGTTTATCAGAAGAAATACCGAATATAGGAATTTTTAATCCTGCAGGTTTAGAATCTTTAAAACAATATTCAAATTTAAAAATTTATATTTTTTATATTACTGCTTCACCTAAAATTCGTTTATTAAGATAGTTGAACAGAGAAGAAAAGCCAGATGTAGATGAAGTTATAAGACGCTACCAGGCGGATAATATTGATTTTGAAGTATGTGATAAATATGGCCTTAAAAATGAAACTATTAGCGATTTTGCGCAAATTATTAGTTTAATTATAAGATATATTGATTCATTGGGCAAGAATAAATAATTTTTTAATTATAAAAGACTATATTTAGTGAGACTAAAATAAAAGTTTCACTAAATATAGTAAAGGAGAATTAAGGTTGAATATTATTTTATATACAACTCACTGTCCTCGTTGTACAGTGTTAAAAAAGAAATTAGAACAAAAAAATATTGAATTTATAGAAGTTGATGACGTAGATAAAATGCTAGCTATTGGCATGATGGCTGCTCCTATGTTATCTGTTAATGGTAATTTATATGACTTCCCCCAAGCTATTAATTGGATTAATAGTAAATGAATATTAACATTAGATTAAATAAAAATTTTACCACTCAATTTAATAAAATGATAAGCGAATATGGGGAAGAATTTGCTTATCTTAATGGTTTTTCAGATGAGTAGTTAAGTTTTACTGATTTTATAGATAATTTTATTGATGCTGATACTGTTGCTGATGCTTCTGTTGATGGTAATGCGAATGTTGGTAATAAAGATATGCGCACATTGATGAATGAAATGCCTAAGTCTCATCGTAAATTATTAGCATATAATAAAATCTATTATGAACTTAATAAAAAATACGGATTTAAAACTGCAAATGATTGGCTAACGCAAGAATGGACTAAAGGTCTTTATATGCATGATGCTGATACCAGTACTTATGTTCATTATTGTTTTGCTTATGATTTAAAAGATTTAGCAGAAAAAGGATTATTCTTTTTAAATACTTTTAACGCTGAACCTCCTAAACATCTTAGCACTTTTATAGATTTTGTAAAAGAGTTTATAAGTTTTGCTAGTAATCGTTCTTCCGGCGCGGTAGGTTTGCCAAATCTCATTCCTTATATGTATTATTTTTGGAAAAAAGATTGTGAAGAAGGATACGCAACTAAAAATCCAGAGTATTATGCTAGACAACAAATACAACGTTTTGTATATGCTATTAATCAACCATATGTAAGAGATGGAATGCAAAGTGCTTTTACTAATGTATCAGTATTTGATATGCCTTATCTTGAAGCTTTATTTGGTGGTGCAGAATTTCCAGATGGAAGTTTTATGGTTGATGAGTTACAAGAAATCCAAGAGTTTTAGAAAAAATTTTTGGAAGTAACTGCGGAAATCCGTTCTCATAACATGATGACATTTCCTGTATTAACAATTTCTCTTTTACGTTAGAATGGTCAATTTATTGATAAGCAATTTGCAGAATGGAGCGTTAAACACAATATGATATGGAATGATTCAAATCTTTTTATTGATGATTCTGTAACTAGCTTATCAAATTGTTGTCGTTTAAAATCAAATATTGAAGACATACTTGATGGAGCATATTTTAATAGTATTGGTGGTACTGCTTTAAAAGTAGGCTCTGTAAAAGTTTCTACAATTAATTTAGCTCGTTTAGCTTTAGAGCATCCTAAGAATGAACAAGAATATTTAATAGCTTTAAAAGATAGAGTGGAACTAGATTGTAAGGTTTTAGATATTATTCGACATATTATGCAACGTAATGTAGAAAAAGGTTTATTACCGAATTTCTCAAAAGGATTAGTAGATTTTGAACATTTATACAATACAGTGGGTATAAATGGTATTTATGAAACTATGAAAACCTTTGGATATACTAAAATTGATAAGTTTGGCAATGTATTTTATACTGAATAGGCAGATAAATTCGGTAAACGCATTTTTGAAGTTATTCATAGAACTAAAGATCAATTTGTATTGGATAAAAATTATAAAATAAATCTTGAACAAATTCCCGGAGAACAATGCGCCGCGAAGTTTTTACAAGCTGATAAACTTTTATTCCCAGAAACTGTAGTCAAAGATTTGCCGCTTTATGGAAATTAGTTTATACCTCTTGGCATAAAAACTACTTTACAAGAACGTATTCGCATTGCTAGCCTTTTTGATAGTTATTGTAATGGAGGATCAATTGCGCATATAAATATTGAAGCTCCTTTTGCTAGTTTTGAACAAGCATGGAAATTAACTGAATATATAGCAGACCAAGGTTTAACTTATTTTGCTTTTAATACAAAAATTCAAGCTTGTAAACATAACCATGGTTTTTATGGAAAAATATGTCCAATATGTGGCGAGCCAGTAGATACAGAATACACTAGAATTGTAGGTTTCTTTACTCCTATAAAAACTTGGTCTGCTCCACGCAAAGAAGAATATGAAATGCGAGAATGGGAGCCTATAAATGAAAATTAAAGGTATAATAGATGAGGATTTTATAAATTATAAATTACCTTCAATGTATATCGCTTTTCCTAATTGCTCTTTTAAATGTGATAAAGAAAATGGAAATCAATATTGTTAGAACTGGAATCTTACTAAAGAACCAAATATAGAGATTTCTAAAGAAGAAATAATAGAAAGGTATCTTTCTAATCCAATTACTGAAGCTATTGTTTTAGGCGGATTAGAGCCATTTGATAGTGAATATGATCTATTACCTTTTATTGACGCAATAAGACGACAATATAAAATTGAAGATCCTATTATAATTTATACTGGTTATACGGAAGAAGAACTTAAATCTGGCACTTTTGGTTTATCTTCTATTCCTATAGATACTTAGAAAAGTTATTGGAATAATATAATTTCTTATAAAAATATTATAATTAAATTTGGTCGTTATCGTCCCAATGAAGAAAAACACAAAGATATTATTCTAGGTGTAAATTTAGCAAGTAATAATCAATATGCTAAGGAGTTTAATTGTTATGAATAATACTGTAAAACAATATATAGATTTATTTAAATTAAAAAAAGTACCGAATGGTACAATTTATGAAGTTAAAGCTACTGGTAAACATTATATACGAAAAGGTCATAATTGGGATGAGATGACTAAGACAAAGATAGAAGAAGGAATAGGACCTTCTATTTCTCTTTATGAATTAAATCAAAATTCTGTAATTAATCTTCCATTAATTACCACAGAAAAGCTTCAAAGCTATGTCTCACAACTTAATGACTGGCGTTTAAATAATATAGGAGATAATCATTTTATGCTTCTTAGTAATAGATATAATTATTATACCCTATTTGAAAAGAGCGAAGTTGATGATAAATATAACTTTGGAGAAGCTGTTATTGATTGTATTCAAAATTTTTCAAAAATCTATTCTTTTGAGTTAGATGAACAAAACAACGGTTGGGAGCTTTGGGCTTGCTTAAATGAAGAAGATAAAGTTCCTGAGATATTTTACTTATTCCCTTATGAGGCAGGTGTAATATATTATGGTAGATAAAACATTTATCTGTATAATTAAAGATGGTACTTATCGTCATCCTATTTATTATTGTCAAGGTGGTTAGCCTCAATTACTTGAATACTGTCCAATAGAAGAATTAAATGAAACTTTAAATCATTATGCGCAAACTTATAATGTTAATAATGTAGTATTAGATGGACATATACCTCTTATGACAGGAATAAGAGATCAAATTTATCACGAAAATATTGCAAAATATGGATATAATACTTTAAATATAGAGATTTCTCGAAAGGATAATTAAATTTTATGAAATATCTTATAAATTCAGTAGACACATATAGAGTAGCTACTGTTGCTGATGTTGAAGCTTTGCATGAAGAGTTAAAGAATGATTCTCATTTTACTTTAGCAGCTTTTAGTTATAAAACAAAGACTATAAAATCTAAAGGTGACATCATAGATGAATATCAACTTGTTACTGTAAAAAAATTATTTAATGAAGAAAAAGAACCAGATAGTTTTATTGAAATTAACTATGAGGTGAATTGATATGGCAAAATTTGAAAAAGTATCTAAATTTATTGATTCAAATATTGAGTTGCCCATTCGTAAAACCGCCCAGTCTGCAGGTTATGACTTTCAAGTAGCAGAAGATATTATTATTCAGCCTTATAATTATCATATTGGTAATATGAAAGATGCCATGATATATATGCCTTATGATTTAGAATCAATGGAAGAATGGACCAAAAAATTACAAGCTAAACCTACTTTAGTGACTACTGGAGTAAAATGTAAATTAGACCCTGGTACTTATCTTGAACTATCAATGCGAAGTTCCGCTCCATTAAAATATTGGTTAATAATGGCTAATGGCGTTGGTATTATTGATGCTGACTATTATAATAATTCATCAAATGAAGGAGAAATATTCTTTCAACTTATTAATCTTTCTCCCTTTCCAATTCGACTACATAAAGGAGATATAATTGGTCAAGGTATTATTAAGCCTTACCTAACTACCGAAAATGATACGACACTCGGAATACGCAAAGGCGGTTTTGGTTCCACTAATTAATGCGACTATTAGCTTTAGATTAGAGTAGTCGAATAAGCGGATATGCAATATTTGAAGATGGTAAATTAATTAATTATGATTAGTTTACTTTTACTAACGCCGATTTAGGTAAAAGGCTAGAGCGCATAAGAAATAAGATTTATAATTTAATTAAAGAATATAATATTGATGAAGTTATCTTAGAAGATATATAGTTAGAAAATACTGTAGGTAATAATGTAGTAACTTATAAAGCGTTAGCTGAAGTTATTGGCGTAATTACAGAATTACTTACTGAATTAAAAATAAAATATTCTTTAATTCCTCCTAGCACTTGGCGTAAATAGCTTTCTATCTTAGGATATAAACGAGCTGATTGTAAACTTAAAGCCTAGAATTATGTTAAAACACATTATGGCATTGAAACCAGTGAAGATATATGCGACGCAATATGTATAGGAGCTTCTCAATATAATAATACAAATTTAAAAGCTGACTTCGATTGGGCTTAAATAAATAAAAATTCTATTTCTATTTTATATACTTTTAGAGAAGTTGTGTTCTTTGGAAGGAGGATAAAATAAATGTTAGAATTTATTGCTGAATATTGGCTTCAATTTTTATTTGGCATAATTGTTACTGGCATGAGTATCGGAATGAAAAAGATTTGGAATATGTATAAAGAGGCTAAAAAAACTTCTGAAAAAGAGAATAGAGAAAGTTTTATGCAAGAAGTTGATTCAAAAATTAATATACAAAATGAAAAAATGAAGCAAGCTGATGCAAAAATTTTAGAAGAAATTCATCATGTATAGGAAGAAGTTAAAAGTATAAGTGCTGGTGTATTATCTGTTTAGGGCCAAAATTTTCGACAAAATTGTAAAAGACTATTAGAATCCACACATATAGTTACGGTTGAGGAATTTGAGCAAATTACACAAGATCACGAAGTTTATAATTCTTTGGGCGGAAATCATACTGGTGATATTTTATATAATTAGGTAGAAGAAAAATTTAAGAATCAATAGATTGCATAATAAAAAAAAGGAGTTAGTATTAAACTAACTCCTTATTTTTATTTTCGCATATTCGATGAAATATTTTATTAGTTATATATATAAAAAAATAAGAGCGGAATAGCGTTAACTAATTAACGCTATTCCGCTCTTTTTATTATTTATTATTAATTAATTTTTCATTAATTTTACATTTGCTTCAATTAAACTATTAATGTAAGTATCTAAATCACCTAAAATATTTTTTAAATATATTAAAGATTCTTCACTTAATATATTTAAAACTGCTTCTTTAGTCATATTAAAAGCTGTTTTTTGAGCTTCTAAATCAAACTTACCTTCTTTCTTTAAGGTATCTACATAAGTTTGATTTGTTGCACTAACACATTTATTTACTGTATCAGATAACATTGTAAAATATTTACCAAAAATTTCATTATCAGCTTTAATCTTTAATTCATTCATTTTTTTACTAAAATAAGAACAAATCCATTTTGTAAGTATTCCAAGTAAAGGAATAATACATACTTCAAAAATAATAGCTAAAATAGTAGAATTCATATATTTTCTCCTTTTTAATTTAGTCTTCGTTTATTTCAAATATATCTAATATGTCTTGATCTATTTCATCAGTAACCGTAAAATCGGTATTTATAAAATCAATAACAAGATTTCCAGTGCCGCCTTTCCAAATCTATATATTTGGATGAGTATATGAAATAAATTTATATCCGGTAGTAATGTACATCTATCCAACAAGATCACTCTTTTGTGCGGGAGACATATTTGGAAACTTACGCTAAAACCAAGCTTCAAATTTTTTTGAATCAGATTTTAAATCTGCTTGAGTAAAGTCTACTTCTTCGCCACTCAAATTATACTAATCCTAATAAAAATATCTTCTATTAGTATCTTCACCATCATCTATAAAAGGTTTTATAAAAATATTATTAGAGCCTGTGCGCATAAAAATAGCTCCATAATTTTTTACTAATACAAAACGCCCAGGACGTATTTGCATCTAAGATGTTAAATCTTCAAGATTATCTATAACTATATCAAAATACCAGCCTGGATGATTATAATGTGTAGCTTGTCCATAAAAATAATTTTTTAAACTATCTATCATTATTTATTTCTCCTTTTATGATTCCTCTAAAACTAAATCTATAATAACTGGTATTGTACCCACAATATCAATTATCTAAATACCAGTTATTAAAGGAGAAGATAAACTCAATTGATATATTCCGCTAGGTCCAATAGTAATAATATTTTGTTGTTCTATATTATCGCCCAATAGGGAAAAAGTAGTGCCAGGTACGGCTTGCACTCCTAAAGAATAAATATCTCCTAAATTTTCTAAATTCTTTTCTTCCTCTGTAGCATCTGCTAAAATTACATATTGTTTTATTGTCATATATTTTTCTCCTTTCTTAACGGTTTTCATAAATCCCTAAATATGGAATTGCTTTAGTTATATTAATTGACATTGTACTATTATATGTTAAAGGAATGGTAATTTTATTTATAATATATTCTCCAGTAAAACCAGCTATATGACTTTGAACCTATATTCTATAATTAGGCTATAAGGTATAAATAGGAAGCGCATTTATGTTAATATTTTCTGCGCAATAAGTAAATTTATATAATAATTCTTGTAATTTATCAAAAGCTGACTTACCCTAAGTACTTAAAACATATAAATTCTCTAATTCTCCTCCTAACCAAAAATAACTATAACTATTTATATTGTAATTCTCTGTAGTTATATATTCAGTATTTTTATTATTATAATAAATAATATTAGGAGTATCTTTATAAAATAAAGATTTTATAGATGTATCTTTAACGGTTTTTAATCTATCACCTATTTTTGAAATAGAAAATTCATTTAACTCTAGCTAACCTTCAGTTAAATCAAACCAAAAGCTAATTTCATTAGGCGCTAGGCGCAAAAGCTATATCCATGAATTATCTTTATCATAATCACTTAGATAATTACCAGTAGCTTCTTTTATATTATATTCATAATCTTCTAAAATAGGATTAAAATATAGTGAGCGCCAATTACTAATCATATCAGTATAAAAAGGTTCATACCCTAAAGTAAAATTATCTTTTAATAAAGTTTTGTTAGTATCTAAAAGCATAGAAATATAATTATATTTTGAATTTTCACCATAATCATAAAAATCTCTAGCCATTTGATAAATTAATTCTCGCCAATCAACTATTAAAGCAATATTATTATTTTTAATTTCATTCTTCATGTTCATAAAATATAAATAATATTCTTCTTCTAAATCATGTAATTGTTCAGCCGTTTCTTGTTGATTATTATTAATATTTTTTATAAACCAATCTATCTAATATATTAACTGATAAATATTGTCACTAAAATTTCCTTGTTCTGTATAATTAATAAAACACCAATCATTGTAAAAAATTTCTCCCGGTGATGGTTTTTCTGATTCTGGGTCTGACTTTATAAATTTGTTATAATAAGGGTCATTTTTTATACCATAATTATATCCAATTCCTGTTTTATAATAATTATAATCTAAATCTTCAGGAGCAGTAGTCATATTTTCATCTTTTATAGTTCTAGATATACCGCAAACTGTTTCCAGATATAATAAATAAATTTTTGATTGCCATAAATTCATTAAGTTATTTAAAATGTCAGAATAATCTTTATTAATTGTCTATACTTTTAATTGCTCTTCTAACTAAGAAATTAAAGTATTAAAATAAACAATAGAGTTTATATATCCATAATAGCAAGCTACTTCTCTATTGCTATAATTATTTTCATAACTTGTTGAAAAATCAGCCCAATTACCTTCTATTTCTATATTTAAAAAAGTACCCATCATAAATTTTGCATAAATATTATCATTATAATCGGTAACTTTATTTTTATAACCAGCCCAAGATTTATAATTATCAAAAGTATCCTAAAGTGAATGTGAAGTTACTTTACCATTATTTAAATCCTAAAACATTAATAATAAAATATTCTAAAATTTTTGATAAATTTCCTTTGCTAATAAAGTATATTTTTTAGCAAAGGAATTTATCCAATCTGTATTTAATACAGTTCTAACTTTATATTGTTTTTCAATAAAATTATTTTCTAGATCTTTTGGATTTAAAAATTCATTGTTTGGTAACTGAATAAAGAAATGTTTATTAAAAAATTCTAATAATGATAATAGCATCTAATTTTTAGCAAAATTAATCTAAGACTAACGCATTTTTTGATTTTCTTCTGACTATTGTAAATATTGTAACTATAATTCTTGTACCTTTATAAATTTATCATAAATACTATTAAGATAATTATTACTAATTTCTATTTCTTGATCTGTACCATTTGTTTTATATAAAATTCCACTTCGTGGTCCATCACCAATAGTATAATAAGTTTCTGGTTTTTTTTCAATTCCATATCGTAAATGAATCTATTTCTTTACTCCAGAAGAAGAAGTAAATTCTCCCCAGATTGAATAATCATTACGCAAATTGGCTAAATTGGGAGTATGAGTAATAGAAGTGAAAGTTTCTGTATCATCAAAAGAGTAAATTGTTTTATTATTATAAGGAGATCCATTTAAATATACCTCACCATTGCCATCTACTAAAAATTTAGTATAATCAACAGCTTGATAAGTATGTTTTGCCTAAAAAATAAAATTGCCATAAGCATCATAAAAATATTCAAAATTACCTAACATATTTTTTATTTTTTCAAGAATTGTAACAACACTTTCTCCAGGAGCGGCAATTAATTCTCCAGCAAAAACTAATTCAGTTGGTTTATATCCAATGGTTTCACCATATTTTATTTTAACTATAACATATTCTTTGCCATCTAACATAAATGTATAAGGATCTTGAAAAGAATTATTTATAGGATTTAAACTATAATATTCTTCTTCATTAAGCTCGCTTATTTTCCTTCCATTAATCATATAATCTGGATCAAAAATTAAATTTAAAAATATATTAGAATCAGTATTTTTTTCTTTAATAAAATATATAGGCGTTTTTCCTCGATATTCCAATAGTTCATTTCCCATTATATCTAAATCATTAATAATAATTTTATTTTTTCCTTCGTGTCCCCAAATATAAACCATACTATAAATTATATCTTTTATATTTAATTTGGTTGTTGTCACCGTAGATATGCGTTCGTAATACTAGTCATGTGTTGGAGTCTTAGAATAATCTAAAAAATATACATCTTTATCTTCTATTTCTTTAATATAATAATATTTTCCTGGAGAATAATTAGAAATTGATATTGGTGAATATACATTTTCATAGGTATCAATCTATCCAAAATCTGTTGTGGCGGGGATCTAACCACTAATTTCTCCATTAAGTAAACACATTTTATCTTTACCAGAAATAGAGAGTGTGCTTTGCGATAAAGATATAGAAGTATTAAAACCAGTAACAATAAAAATTCCCATTTGTAACCAAATAATATCTGAATAATTATTATCAATATTATTTTTTAACCCAAGATCAATGCGAATTTTTGATTGTAATGCAATATTATATTTAGTAAAATCTATAGTTTTTGATACCATAGATAAATTAATTGTTGTACGAATAGAGGAATCACCATCTATACTAATTGTTCCATTAGTAATTTCGCCTTCTAAATTTTTTATTGGGCGTTCATTCCAATCTAATAAATATATCTTTGCATATTTTTGTTGAGTCTACTCTTTATAAAGTTTTTCTAAGAAAATAGGATTATACAACATTATTAATTTACCTCCTAACCTTCATAGAAAGTAAATTTAGTTTCTTTTGCTATTATATTATAATGAATATCATATATACCATTTGCTGAAGTTGCGCCACTTCCATAAATGAAATAACAATTATTATAAATTAAATCTTCTGTATTTAATTCTAAATCAATGACAACATCTTTTTCTTCTTGCGGTAAAAGTAAAAATTGCTAAGTATTATTATCAATTTCTTCCTAAGAAATTTCATAAATCTAACTAGCTACAGTTTCCCAATTTATGTCTTCTCTTAAAGTTAATTTATACTTTATATAATACTCTGAACCTAAAAGTACATCATAATCTTCTATTTCTTTTGAAGATAATCTATTAATCTAAGTTGTTGAACTTCTTTCTAATAAAAAGAATTCTCTTAAAATAGAATTATTCATTATAAAAGTTTTTAAAGTTGCAGACATATATACATCTGCTCCAGCCTAAAGATTACGTCTTGAAATTTCTCTTGTTTCATCCTAGACGGCATAACCAGTACCAATATAAAATTTTGCCGTATTAGCAGAAAATAAATTAAAATTTCTAACTTTTAAATTATATATTTCATCTAATCTGGTAAAAACACCATAATTCTCATTATCTGCTTTACTGTAAACAGGATTAACTAAAGATATTCTTGTAAAAGGTCTGCGAGTTACAGAACATGTTATTTCTTTTCCTAATATAAAATTTTCTTTCTCATCATAATTATTATCAAAAAGACTTTCATTTAATCGAATAGTATTTTGAAGTAATAATGTTCCATCTGTAGGCCGATTATTATAATTATTATTCTTATCTCCTAAATATATTGCAGCAATATACTCATCTTCTTCAAAACAAGTATAATTATAAACTCCAGTAGAACCTATAACAATGGTAAAATATTCTATATCAGTAAAATTAGGTGATATAACTTTTCCTAATGTTATCACTGTCATAGGAGGAGCATTTTCAATTTTAATATTTTTTAAATACTATCTGTATTTTAATAAATTTCCATTATCTAACTAATCTGCTAAAGAGATAATTTTCAAATCATCATTAATCTAAAGATCTTTAGACATTCCAATATTATTATGCTTTGATATTAATTCTTCTATAAAATAATCAGCTTCCATAATTTCATAAGCATTACAATTAAAAGAATGTAACATTCGTCCTAAACTATCTATTGGAGTTAAGGTAGAATTCAAAAGAGCAACGCAATAATTACCCTCAGTACTAGAGCGGAACAATTTTGGTTTTTTATCATTTAAAAAATCTAAGACAGCTAATTTAAAATCTTTTTCAACAATGCGATTTAAATCTGTTAAATCCGTAACAATATTACCATCTAGTAAGAAAGTCTAATATTGATTTAAATCTTCAAAAACAGATTTTCTTTTATCATTAAAAGTTTTTCCATTAAAATCTACATAATCGCTTTGATGATTAGTTTCTAATCTCATTAAATTTCTATTAAATACTGGATTCTTAATAAAAGTTTGATTTTCATCTATATTATATGAAATTAAACCAGAAATAGGAAATTCTTTATATGAAGTTTTTCCATTATAAAAAATATAAGGATACTAGCTTCCAATAGTTTCAATTTTAGCACCTTGCATAGTAGTTTTAAAACTGGCAACTTTTGGATTAAATTTTATATTTAATTGTTTTTCACCATCAAACAGAAACATATCATCAAAATAAACAGTTATATAATTAGTAGACATATAACTTCTTGAATTTACATAAATATTATTCTCTTTATTTAACTACTAAATATAATATCTATAACTTTTTCCAGCTTCTACCATAAAATCTTCAAATAAGAAAATTCCTTCATTAAGTTCATCTAGATTTATATTATTAAAATTCAAATTTTTTATATTTAAGAATTTTAAATAATTATCTTTACTACTTACTCTTCTTAATAAAAAAGATCCAGTTATAGGGTTTTCAATCTAAAAATTTGGATTATTCTTTAATATAACTTTTACACTACCATTTTCTCTATTTAATACTGCTTCAAGTAAAAAAGGTGTTTCATTTTTTTCTTTTTCAACATAATTTGCATTAACAGAAAAAGATGTAGATAATTTATATCCATTTACTGTTTCTACTTTATAAAATAATTTGTAATTAACTTCACGATTATTCTTATACTATTTTTGTAATCTATAATTACAAATAAATTTATCGTAAGAAATATTATTAGAATCTGCTTCAGACTATATATTATGTAGTAGTATTCCTGTATCAGCTATAGTATTTCCAAAAGCATCTTGAAGTATAAACTAATAACTAAATTCTTTTTCTGTAGAGTCATTATTATGATAATAAGAACCAGTAAATATTTCTACACCATTATCCATAGCTTTTTCTATTTTTAGACCAAAAATTTCATTAGTTACTTGACCTAAATATTTAGCAACTGCCGCAGAACTAAAATAACCTATTTCATTATCAATACCAATATAGGCAATAGAAACTTTATACCAATTAACAGTATTTGTTAAATTATTTTCTAAAACTGTTACATCTAATTCTATTTCTGTTTTATCATTCTTTTCCCAGTTGGATTTATTATTGTAAATAACCTTACCATTTAATTCTTTTATCTATACCTAAATACCAACAATATCACTTAAAGCAACTAAATCATTATGCTGAAAAGGTATTCTTATCGTTTTAGTAAAAGCAGGAATAGAAGCTTCTAATAAAGGTGGATATAATTTTGTTAAATTCATATATTCAACTCCTTTTACTCTAAAATACTATATATACTTTTATTACTAGATAAATAAGATACTAAATTTTCAGTCTTTAAAAGAACTAATTTATTCTTATAAGAACTTGGTTTATTTTCTATTTTATCCCAATACTAAGGTACAGGATTATTATAAGATAAATAACTTATCTATAAAGGATTGTATTCATACCAATCTATACTCCATTTATATTCATCATTTTGAGAATTTAATTCATCTAATCCAGATAGTAATTTCCACTACCCATCTTTTTTATAAAAAATTCTTTCTCCCTTTTCGCTTAATAAAATAGAAGCATTTAATATAGAATTATTTTCTATTTCTTTTATAGAATACCCAATATAGTATTTTAAATTTTTTATAATTAATTTACCTTTTCCTATGATATTCTATGAAAAATCTAAAATATTTATATCTTTTTCTGAGGGAAAATCATTTTCCCAATTAATATTTATATTATTATAGTTACCTAAACCGGTTACTATTATACGCTATATACTTGGAAAATTAGAATCAAAGATATTACCATAAATATTATTTGTACTCCATAATCCATTCTCTATAATAGATGTTTTATCATTGGTTCCCTAAATCTAAAAAGGAAATAAAACTTCTTGAGTTTTAACCATTCTTTCAGTAAGATCTGTCTATATATAACTTTCAAATTCAATAATTAATGTTTGGTATCTCTCTTTATTCAAAAAAGGTAAAGAATCAATTACTGAATATCCATTAGGAACCAAAATATTATCTACTTTCTGAATTACAACTTGCGGAGATATTTTTGCCACTTTACCAATAATATATTTATTTTGTGAGGCATAATCACCATTTGGTAAATTTATATAAACTTCATCACCGCTTAAATATATGGTATTATCACTATCTAAACTTAATACAGAGAAATTTGGACAACCATAAGCAGAAACGTAATATAATTTTTTATTTTCTTTATCCTAATTTTTTATAGTAGCCTATATAGTTTTATCAAACTAAGAAATCTAAATAAAACGCTCAGTCATAGTTTGCATACTATTAACAAAAGCTGTTAAATAAGTTTCCTAAGTAATCATACTTTTTCTCTCCTTTTTCTCTTAATTCTATTAATAGTGAAAAAATATAAGGTTCCTTGGCTTATTTTTGGCCAAGGAACCTTATATACCTTAATTAAAAGAAATTAACTTTCTATGTTAAATCAAAGTTAAAAGCATTTTGAGAAGAATAGTTGGCTAATCTTTCAAAAGCTTGTTCAATTTCTGAATGGTTTATAACATTGGGGAAGGAAGCTTCAATATGAATTTCCTAAGTATTTATACCATTATTAAACATTGGATTTAATTTTCTATTTGCCTATACAAATGGTAATCCAAGATTAGCATTATTTAAAACTTCTCTTGCTATATTAACCATTTTTAGCATATTAGCAGTATCTTGTTTATTTAATACCAATTCTTTTTCATGTAAGATAGCCATACGACCTTCTGGACCAAAATCTCCAGTATAACCGCCAGTAGCCATTGGAGTAGGAGTATAAAATCCACCTTCACCGATTTTGTAAGGGAATGTAAATTTTTCTACAACAATATTTTCTTTTAATAATTCAACTCGACTATAAAATTCACCATTAGTTCCTTTATACTTCTTTTCGTTATTATAAGCTTGTCTTGCTTTTATTTCACTTACTCCTTGTTCGACATAATAATCTTTACTTCCATTTTTGCGTGGAATAAGACGGACTGACCATACATTAAGATTACTCACAGAAGGCGTTGAGAGAGGTCCTGTAGAAGGTGTTGAAGGACCTCCATTACTACCGCCATTATTAGAATTTGGCACGGTTGGAACTATACCAGTAGGAGTACCACTAATATTAATTTCTGCATTAGTATTACTTAATTCATTTAATTTTTTAATTAGCTCCTAAACAGCCTGAGCAATCCTGTTAATGGTATCTTTCATAACCTCTAACTTAGGATTAATTTTCTACTGCCAAGAACTAATATTACCAATAGTATTAGGAAGATTAGTACCTAACTCAGTAGCTAAATTCTTTCCGCTTGTTCTTGCATCATTTATAGCAGCAGCTATTGTGTGCATGGTTGAACTAACAGTATTAGAGAAGTTAGAAACATCTAAACCAGCAGCTTTAAAAACTTCATTAGTTTGATTTTTATAATCTAATAAATTCTAATAACATTCACCCAAAGTAGAACTATTATTATCAAAAGAACCTAAGTTTTCTTTATATTTTTCAAAAGCTTCTAAAACACTATTTACACCATTAGACTATCCGGCCACCCAAGTCTCTTCAAATTTATCAATATAATCCTAATCGGCGGAAATGCGATATCCAGTCAATTCATTATACCATTTCCAATCTTGTTCATACAATTCTCTATTATGCGTTAACGCAGAATCTAAAGTATCATAATATACTTGCATTCTTGCTATATAGTATTCTTGTAATTCAGCTATCCTTGAGTTACGCTCTTCTTCAGAAAGTTCATTATTAGTCATAATTTCAATCATTTTTTCTTCAAATTCCTATTGTAACTGAAGAATAGTAGACTGAGAATCTTCTATTGCCTAATAATTTAATTGCTACAGTGCATAAAGTTTTTCCTCATAATCAGATTGCGCTTTATCAATATTATCTTGATCGGCAGTATATACATAACCCCAACCGCCATCAGCATTGCGGCTTAAACGCACCATATCTTTAGAATTTTGAGCTTCTTCAAGAGCTAATTCAGCTAAACGCAATTCATACTTACGATTCAAATAATCAACCTCATAACGAGTCATTTGAACTCCTTCGGCCTAATACTCATTAATTTCCTCTTGAAGATCTCTTAAACGCTCTTTAATCCATAAGCTAGGAGTCTCATCAATAGAATTCTGTACAGCGCGAGTTAATTTACTTAATTCATAAATTTTCTAATAATCTTTTAAATAATCAGAAGATAATGTTTTATATCTGTCATAAGAAGCTATAGCATCATCCATGGTCATACCATAAGTTTGTCTGGCTAATTCCGCGAAATTTTCTTTAATACTTTCAGCTAAAATTTCTTGAGCCTTTTTTACATAATCTTCTATCTAAGAAAGTAATTTTTCTTTAGTTTCTAATAAATTAGATTCAATTTCTTGACTTGCATTAGTCCAATACTATATAGCTTCTTGATCATTGCGCGTGATTGCGTCTTTAAGTTCCGCATTTGCGCTTGCCAAAGAAGCTTCTAATGCATCTTGCTCAGCTTTTAATATGGTAACTTGATTTTTTACACCAGCTAATATATTTTGATTAATCTAATCAATAACTTCTGCGCTTATTCCAAGATTACTGCGGCCCATAGTTCCAATAATAGATTTAACATTATTAGCAATAGAAGCTAATTTTTGTAATTTAGAAATTTGTTTTTCAATAGCGTCAGAATATTCATTTAATTCATTAAATAATTCATCTTCAATATTCTTTCGTGCCTAATAAGCTGCATCATATTCATTGATCAAATTGTCCCAATATTCTTGTAGAGCTTCCATAAGAGCTTTCGCGTTTTCACCAGTAATACCAGCTTCGTCAAAAACTCCCAATTCTCCATTCATAAGTCGATTAGCCTAATCTGCTGTAAGACCAAAACCACCAATTTTATTACCGGCCTCATCAGTTACCGACATAGTCAGAACTTCTTTAAAAGCATCTGCAAAAGTATTAAATTTTTGAGCAGCTATTTCCGCCTAAGTACCCCATAATACAATCTTTTCTGCTGAAGCAAAAGCCGCATCTTCTAGAGTTTTTAACTTAAATTCAATTTCTTTTAACTCGGCTTCTGGAAGTTCTAAATCAACTTCTACTTTTGCTTTAATAGCTTCTAAGCGTCCAGTGATCTAAGCTCTAAGAGCTTCATCAACCTTTTTTAACTATTCAAGATATTCACTATTAGTTTCTTCAAACTATGATAAAATATCTTTAAATTTTTCATAATCTTTCTCTTTTGCTTCGATAATTTCATCACTTAAACCACCGTTATTATATGCAGTATAAGCAGCGTTAAGTTTTCCCAATTCTCTGCGCATTAATTCTTCATAATTAGTAATAACACCATTATTATCTATTATTGCGCCATAAGCTTCAATAGCACCACGATCTTTTGCATAATACTATTTAACTTCTTCTAAACGGATCTTCTCAGCTTTATATTGTTTTTCAAGAAGTTTATTCTCTTGTTCTATATACTTAAGTCTTTGTAAACCAAAAGCAGCATCTTTAGAAGCAGAAAGTCTATCATATTTTTTAGCTAAAACATCAATAGTTTTATCAATTACATGATAACGCTCAATTTCATCATCGGCATCTTTAAGATCTTTCTTAGAGCGAGAACCGCCACCGCCACTTCCGCCAGATTTCCCTTTCTTTCCAGCGGATGTTGCCCCATGAGAAGGAGTAATACGCTAAGCACCTGCATTAACAACATTTAACTATCCGCCATTTTTACCATCAGATTCAATCTAAACAACAGGTACTTTTTGATCTGCTGGAACATAATCTTTAATTCTAGTCGTAGAAGTTTTTCTCCAAGTAGAAGGGGCGCCAAATAAAGTACCTAAAGCACTACCAGAAGTTTGTTCAACCGTTTCTTCAGTCTCGTACTCTGGGATCATAGTAGACTATGTAACATAGCCAGTAGTAACAGTTGGTTTATAACCAATAGAAGCAAAAATATCATTTAACTCTTGCTCTGTCATTAAACCAGCTGCTAACATAGCATTAAGCGCATCAGTGTATTCTTGACTTAAACTTACACCAGTACCTAATTCCGCATTACTAATACGCAGTAACTCATCTTTAAATCCTTGAGCAGACAATGTTGCATTTTCTAATCTGTCTGATAACTATTCAAAATAATCATCATTTTCATTACCTAGATTTAAAGTTTGAATATCTTTTAAAACATCTTGTATATTGCGGAAACTATCTTCTATATTAGAATTATCAACAAGTTCCCCTGATGCTTCTTTGCGCAAATCCTAAATAGCTTCTGCGTCGCCATCTAGGATCTTCTTCATTCTTTCACTATCTTTTAATAACTTATCAATCCATTTAGTAGATAGCTTATCACCAGAAGAAATATTAAATAAATCTGCTAAAGCATCTCTAGCTTCTCCAATAGTAGAAGCATATTCTAAAGTATTTTCACCGGTATTCTTTAAACTTTCTGACCAATCTTCATAATTGTCATTAAGTTCTTTTAATCCTCTATCAAGGCGCTAATTAGCAATAGCCAACTAACGAGCCTAATCAAGAGTTATTTCACCTTCTGTATTAACTTCTTGTAGAATTTTTGCATAACGCTCAGTTTCTTCATAGTCTAATCCCGCATTGCTAACATCATTTTGATAACGAGTAAAAGCTATTGCCTCTTCAATTTGACCTACTTTATTTAAAGCTTCTTTTGACTTATTTTCAAAGATATCTGCATCACTAAAAATTTCTTGATATTTCTCAGCTACCTCTATTGTTGTACTTAAAAGGTTACTATTAGGATCATTTAAAGCTGCCTACCATTTTGTAACATCAATGTTACTATCTTGCAAAGCAGTAATCATATTAGGAATAGTATTAGTTAATTCAGCTTTTCCATTATTAACTAAAACATTCCCTCCGTAAAATCCTCTATGATAATTATCAATAATTTTTTGTCCGCTTTCTGCATCTAAACTTCCATAAGCAGTAACAGTGTTTAACTAATTATTGCGAGCTTCCTATAACTAAGCAATCTATGAACTCTATACTGCGGTGCGGAAATCCTCTGCCGCGCCCGTCAGCATATAAGTACCGTCCGCCATCATAGTAAAATAAGACTTTAGCGCCGGATTTAACTACATTAAAGTCTTATACTAATCGGCATCTATTATATCGCCTTCATCTTTTAACTTAGATAATACTTTAGATACAGCTTGATAAGTCTCTTGAGCAGCCTCTAAAGTCATATGACTACTATCTGTTAAAAGTTGCGTTAATTGAGTTATGTCAGTTTCAGTTAATTTAAAAGCAATTCCCGCATTAGCTAACTGTTTATTAACATCTTCTGCGCTCATAGCAGTTAAATCTAAGCCAGCCACAACTGACATTAATGGACCACTTTCAGAACCAGCTCTTTCTGCTATTTTATTTAAGGCTTCAATACCAGATGTACCGCCTTCAGCTAAAGCTTTAGTATACATATCTGCTACTGGCTTTAAATCTTCAAGTTTAAGATTACCCTTTAAAGATTCTACTAAATGTTCCTAAATATACTTAGTATAACCATTTAATGCTTCATTAATAATATTTCCTTGAGTGCCTTGGTCAAAATTAGCATAAAAACGTTCTAAAAATGAATCATCAATATTTTCTACTTCATAAAGATTAGCTAAAGCTTTTTTTAATTGTTCTTCGTCGCCACCAAATAAATTTATTAAATCTTGATGATCTTGACCTTGTAATTTTTGAATATCAGAAATAGTTACTCCATTAAAATTACCATTAGTTATAAAACTAGCTAATGCAGCACCATTAGAATTATTAATAAGTTTATTGGCAAATTCACTATTAGGATTTTCTAATATCCTATCAATCTCTTGGCCTACTTTATAAGCAGCCATTTCAGCAGCCATTTCAGCAACAGATATGTAAGCAGTATTATCGCCTTCTCCAGTATAATACTAAAATCCGTCGTCTTCATCAAGTGCATCGTCTCCAACTAGTTTCCACTATTTAGTAGTTTCATTAATAGTTTTACCAGTAGCAATTAACCAATCTTGATAAAATTCAAATAATTCTTTTGAATCTCCGATTTTACCTCGAGCATAATCAACTTCATCTTCATCTGCTTTATTATCTGTAGCATCTTTAAGAAGTTTCTCATAAGTTGTAGTTAATTCTGTCTCTTTATTAACGACCGCTTGATTATAAGCATCTAATTGTGCTAAACGCTATACAGAATCTTCGCTAAATTTATCTCCATAAATACCTAGAATAGACTTGTTAGAATTCACTAAAGTATTAGATAA